>Ga0326728_10004843_pt1 | contig 39035 bp, 38 predicted proteins | sample MB3enrmetagenome_FD_207602 | JGI IMG/M metagenome (GOLD analysis project Ga0326728, IMG submission 207602) | Lab enriched peat soil microbial communities from McLean, Ithaca, NY, United States - MB31MN | ecosystem: Environmental > Terrestrial > Soil > Wetlands > Peat | place: USA: New York... | reverse complement strand
TCAGAATAAGGAAAAGTCAAGCCCCGCGAAGATTTGCAAAAATGCCGCCAAACCGAACTTGGAGTAGAAACCCCGGTAAACAAACGAACTGGAGCCGCCGCCGTCCCCTACCTTACGGAATCACCGGGGGCCCCGCGCCGGCTTCACGCTATACTGCATTCTGATGCTGAAACCCTCCATTTTTCGTGAATATGATATCCGTGGCATCGCGGATGAAGAGCTGCTGGATTCCGGGATCATCGAGCTGGGAAAAGCGATTGGCACGTACCTGCAGCGCACGAACGGCACGAGCGTCAATCTCGGCCGCGACTGCCGGCTGAGCTCCACCAGGTTGCGAAATGCGCTGATCCAGGGGCTCGTGGCGAGCGGTTGCCAGGTGACGGACGTGGGCGTGGTCCCGACGCCGCTTCTGTATTATTCGGTGTTTCGTCTCAAGGCCGCGGGCGCCGTGATGATCACCGGCAGCCACAATCCCGCGGAGTACAACGGTTTCAAGGTGGTATCCGGCGCGTCCACGATTCACGGCGACGAGATTCAGGAGTTGCGGCGGATCATCGAGCGAACGGACTACGCCCAGGGCGCTGGATCGGAAAAAACTGCGGACATCGTAACGCCTTACGTTGACGAGATCAGCGCGCAGTTTCAATTCGCGCGGAGAGTGAAGGTGGTGGCGGACGCCGGCAATGGCACCGCGGGCCCGGCGATGCACCGCATCTTCCAGAAGCTGAATTGCGACGCCACCGAGCTTTTCTTCGACATGGACGGCCGCTTCCCGAATCACCACCCTGATCCCACCGTTCCCAAGAATCTGGAGCAACTCGTGGCCGCGGTGAAAGCGCAGCGCGCGGACCTCGGCATTGCATTCGATGGCGATTCAGACCGCATCGGCGTGGTCGACGACAAAGGCACCGTCGTTTATGGCGATCAGTTGATGATCATCTACTCGCGCGAGATTCTGAGCCGCAAACCGGGCGCCACGTTCATCGGCGAAGTGAAGTGCTCGCAAACGCTCTATGACGATATTCGCGCGCACGGCGGCAACCCCATCATGTGGAAGACGGGCCACTCGCTCATCAAGGCCAAGATGAAAGAGACGCACGCTGATTTGGCTGGCGAAATGAGCGGCCATATGTTTTTCGCGGACCGCTATTACGGTTTCGACGATGCGCTCTATGCCGCGTGCCGGCTGATGGAGATCGTGTCCAAATCCGGGCAGCCGCTCTCCGCGCAATTGGCCGGCTTGCCGAAGACGGTTGCCACACCGGAGATCCGCGTCGACTGCTCGGATGAGCGGAAATTCGAAGTCGTCAAGCGGGTGGCCGAGAAATACCGCAAAACGCACCAAACGGTTGATGTGGACGGTGTGCGCATTCTGTTTCCGCACGGATGGGGACTGGTTCGCGCGTCGAACACACAGCCTGTCCTGGTGCTCCGTTTCGAGGCATCCACACCCGAGCTTTTAGCGGAGTATCAGAAGGAAGTGGAGACATCCGTGGCACAGGCCGCCGCGTAACTTCATGCGTGTCCGAAGATGGTAGCATCGAGAGCGTAGTCTCCCGGTAATGTTGACGGCATCCCAGACGGCACTGCATCAGCTACCTTTCTGCGAGTCTTCGAGGCGCCGTTCATTTTCCATCTACCCATGAAAGGCGCCGGCCCCTCCATTTCTCCCGTCCACTGGCTGCTGCTGGGCGTCTCGCTCGTGGCGGCTGTACCGCGGTTGTATCTTGGCGCGACGCAATACATCGAATATGACGGCTACTGGCATGTCTTCATCGCCACGCAGGATGATTGGCAGCAGTTCTACCAGGAGTATCACGCCAACTTTCATCCTCCTTTGTTCTATCTCTTGATGAAGGCGGTGCTGTGGTTCGGCCGTACACCCTTGGTATACCGCTCCATCTCTCTCCTCACAGGTGTTGCGGCTGTGTTTGTCACAGGGAAAATAGCCGAACGGTTTTCGCTCAACCGCTACACACCGGTAGTCGCCGCGCTGGCCTATGGGGTGGCATTACCGTCGATCATCATTTCCTGCGAAGTGCGCTCCTACATGCTGAGCGTGTTCTTTCTGCTCGTATCGTTCTATTACTTCCTCGATTTCCAGGGGCCCGGCGAAGCGCCACGAAAGTCTCGAGCATTCTTCGCACTCAGTGCCATCTTCGCCGGCTACTCTCACTATGGCGCGTTTCTCTATATCGGCGCCTGTGCCGTGACCGCCGTGTTATTCGATTTGTTTCTGTTCCGGCGGAAATTCTGGGCGCGCCTGGCACAGGATGCCGCCACCTTCGGAACCATCGCCGCCGCGCTCGCTTACGTGTATTTGACCCATGCACGTTTCCACGCCGTCGTAGCCGAGCATCTCAACAACCGCTATTTCCGGCCCGGCCACGAATCCCTCTGGGGGTTTTTGACCCGCAACAGTTATGAGCTATTGAACCTGTTCTCTCCTTTTCCCGTGGCCAACGGGACGCCGTTCTACTTAGGACTTGCTGCGCTGATTCCCGCCGGCGTCTGCTTCGTATACCTCATTCGCCGGCTCTCCCAAACCGAAAATGTCAGGGCTGCGGCTACGGTACTGGCAAGCGCCGTGCTTCTCTCGATCATGGTGGCCGGTGGGGTGCTCGGCAAGTACCCTTACGGCGGAGACCTGCGCCAGCAGTTCTTCCTGTTTCCATTCACCGTTTTGTGCGGATGCATTCTGCTTGACCGGATCGCCGCGGCCCTCCGCCCCAAAGTGGCGTCCGCTCTGATGCTTTCTGCTGCCGTCGCCGCCATCGCGTCCGGGTCTTTTGCTTTCGCCCAATATCCCAAGATCCATACCGAACTGGGCACAGCTCAAATGAACCGTTTTCGGAAGGACTTTCCGTCGCCCGCGGCAGTTTACGTGGATGACTTTAACTTGATCAATTTCTTCATCCACTATCACGACTGGCGTTGGCAGTTTGTCGGACACAGCCAGGCCGTTCCGTTGATCAACATTTATCGCGTGAGCCGCGCGACTCAGAGCTTCTTGCTTCTCCGCGACCGCTCGCGGTGGAACCTGGACTTTGGGGAACAGGCTCTGTTCACGGATATGGCAAAGTGCATCCGGGCACAGCAATTGCCGTCGCTGACGGTCTTTTACACGCGCCAACAAGCACAGCCAGTTCCGATCCAGCAGGAGTCCGCGCACGCGGTCCGTCTCCTGGCTCATGCCGCAGCAGCATCCCTGTGTGTCAGCAAGGTGGAGATCGAGGGCCTGAGGGTATATGCCGAGTTGAGGGCAGGCCAGTGCGGTTCAGACATCGGTCCTCTGATGAAATGCAGCAAGTGCGACGACACGAGCTGGAGCATCGATTACTCGGGCAACTGGCAGCGCGGTGAATACGACCAGGCGTCGAATGCGACGTTAACCTACACCGACGATCCAGCCGCTTCAGCTCGTTTTTCTTTCGAGGGCACTGAGCTGCGGTATGTGTACACCAAGGCGTTCAACCGAGGGTTCGCGGCCATATCTATTGATGGCATGTCGAAAGGGGCCGTCGATCTCTACAGTCCCACCATCGAGTGGCAATCGAGCTCGGTGTTTGGCGGTTTGCCGCCAGGCCATCACACGCTGGAAATCCGCGCCACCGGCCGGCATAATCCTGAGTCCACAGGTTTCTACATCGACATCGATGCGTTGCAGGCGCAGTGACCGTGGAGCTAGATCGGCGCCCGCGCCAGGCTGGTGATGAAGCTGATGCCACGGATATTCTTCCGGCTCAAACGATCGTCGTTGGTGATAAAAAGATCCACGCCCGCCGCTGCGGCGCAAGCGAGCTGGATCGCATCGGGCACCCTGATCGCGGTGTCCTGGCGCACCCGTCCATAGTGTTGGGCTGCGCTCGCGTCAAATGTCACCACCTGAATCTCCGGGCGGGAGAACATGGCCCGGTACCGTTTTTCGCACTCGATGTCATTTTCTCGAATGGGCTTGACAAGGATCTCGCCGATGGTCAACGCGCTGGTTACCAAACGATCTCCGCGTGCTTCCATTCGGTGCCCAAGGTCTCGCACGCTCTCCCCAAACTCGGAGTTCCCTTCCATTAGATAAATGAACATGTTCGTGTCCCAGAAAATGGAAGCCACGGCTTCTCCTTACCACTCAGTGCTCTTCGCCCGGTCCCCGATTTGGCTCCCAATCCTCCCGAAGGCTGGCTACATATTCATCGGGGTCGACCCCTGCCCAGATGTGTTTCCCGAGACCCCACATCTCATCGATCCAGCTAGTTCGCCGCCCTTTCTGTCGCGTGCCGACGCAGTACTCAGACTCGTACCAATCCAGGAGCGGCTGATATTTTTCCGGCAACTCAGTTCGGTGGGGAACTGTTTTACCTTTTCGAAGAGGATGGGCGGCGTCGCCAGGACGATACAGCCGGTAGGTGTCATCATCGAGCTTGTACGACATCCGATAGCGTGCCGAGTTCGGCGCGAGGTTGGCGACGTTGTGTAGGTAGATGTGCGCCTGGATTCCAGCGCGCGCCTCCGGATATGCAGCCTCCAACTTAACCTGATCCAGGATTTCCTTCGCCGAAAAAGAATCGCGCTGGGGATGCTTTTGATGCAGCATCGCCAGCGCGACCCAAACCTCGTCCGCTACGAGGATGTGCCCCTGCTTCACCGCTTGAACTGCGTCTATCATCTCTCGTTACCTCAAGATCAATGATAAAGCAGTTTTTGTTGTTTGTAAACAGGTTTACCAGGTTTTATAACAAATTACACCATTGAAAATAAAGGCTTACTCCCGTGCCTATGCTCCCAGCTTCGCAAACCATGGCTTGGCCGCCTTGATGGCGTCGTTCACCGCGTTGATGTTCTTCACACCTTCCCCGGCGAGCCAGTCTTCGAGCGCCTTCACTCCCTGCTTCGCGTAGACCGGAATACCTTCCTTCCATGTCGCGCGGCCGCAAAGCACGCCCGAGAAGTCCGTGCCCGCCTCAGCCGCCATGTGCAGCGATTCGGTGAACTGCGCGTTGCTCACACCGGCGCTCAGGTAGATGAACGGCTTCGCGGCCACCGCCGCCGCTTTGCGGAAATGATCCAGCGCTTCCGCGCGCGAATACGCCTTCTGTCCCTTGTACACGCTCGATCCCTCGACGAACTCCGCATTAATCGGCACTTCCACCTTCAGCACGTCGACGAAGTATTGCGGCTTCGAAAACTCCTGCATGCTCTTGGTCACGATCTCCGGTTTGTGCTTGGCGTATTCGAGTCCCTTTTCGTCCCCGCCCTTCGGATCATATCCCACGAACTCCAGGAAAAAGGGAATGTCATACGTCACGCACTCCGCCCCGATGCGCTCGATGAACGCGTGCTTGATGTCGTTGACCTTCGCGTCTTCAAAAGGCGTGTAGTAGATCAGGATCTTGACGGCGTCCGCGCCCCAGTCCACAATGCGCTTCACCGAAACGTGCGGCAACAAGTCCGGCAATCGCCCGGGCTGCGTGTTGTCGTAGCCGCTGGCTTCATACGCCAACAGCAGTCCGGCATTCTTGGCGCGAGCCTTCGCCGCCGGCAATCCCCACTCGGGATCGAGCAGGATCGCGCTCGCGTGCGGCGTCAGCACCTTGCTCACCGCGATCTTGAACTCGCTCATCATTTCGTCGGTCACTTGCTTCTTGTCAACACCCCGGGCGGCAGCGAGCGACTTCTGCAAGCTCCCCCGCTGGTCCATGGCCGCCGCGGCAATCACCCCGGCGTTGTTCGCGAGCGCCTTCATGCGCCGCGTCTTACCTTCTGACAGTTTCATGTGTGTCTCCTTTTATGTATTCCAAAACCGGTTGCCGCACCCACCTGGCCGCCCGGCGGAAGTAGGCCTGGGCGCGTGCGGCATCTTTCAATATCTGTGTTTTAAGGGCCTCCGGGCTCTCGAATTTCCGTTCGCCGCGCAAGCGCCACAAAAACTCCACCCGGATCGTCTCTGGCGTCTCGCCTTCCAGAGGCCCGAGCAGGAAGGTTTCAATCGATAGCCGGTCATCTTCCCCGAACGTCGGCCGGTAACCGATATTAGTCACTGATTCCCAACTCCGGCCGTCCTCCAGATCCTTTGTGCGCGTCACGTAAACGCCCGGTTTGGGTAGAACCTCCGAGCGCGTCACCAGATTCAGCGTCGGCACCGTCTGCTTTGAACCCACGCCGCGGCCGGCAATCACCGCGCCCTCCAGCGCGTAAGGCCGCCCCAGCAGGCGTCCCGCGCGCGCCACGTCTCCCGCCTCCACAAGCTGGCGCAGCCCGCTGCTTGAAACCTGCTTGCCGCGGCACCAAATCACCGGCACAGTGTCTGTGAGGAATCCGAACCGGTCCCCCAACACCCGTAGTAGCCGCGTATCCCCGGCCTGCTTGTGCCCAAACCGGAAATTCTCTCCCACCACCACTGCGCGCGCGCCCAGCTTGCGCACCAAGACCTGCTCCACGAACTCCTCCGCCGTCAAGCGCGCCACATCAGCGGTGAACGGCAGAACAAGCACCTGCTGGATCCCCTCGCCACGCATCAATGCGCAGCGCTGCTCTGGAACCGTCATGAGCTTTGGCGCACGCGCCGGCGCCACAACCGTAGCCGGATGCGGATCGAACGTCAGTACCGATGCCTTCCAGTTCCGTTCCTCGGCAATCTCCCTCACGCGCCGCAAAATCTGCCGGTGCCCGCTATGTACGCCATCAAAGTTGCCGATGGTCAGCGCCGAAGGTCCGAAATCGTCCGGCACTTCCTCCAGGCTGTGAAACACGCGAAACGGCGGTCCCATCTATTCGCCCGCCTCTACAGTGATCTCCAACCCGTCGTACGCGAGGCGAATGTGCGGCGGCAGCGTGGCCTCGGTTTCCTGGTGCGGCAGATCGTGGCAGATGTGCGTGAAAAAAGCCCGGCGCGGCGCCAGTTTCGCAACCGTCTCGAGCGAGCGCTCCACCGTCGAGTGTGTGGGGTGCGGCCGGTGCCGCAGCGCATCCAGAAACAGCACATCCAGTCCACGCAACTGCTCCATAGATTCCGGAGGAATCTCGCTGTGGTCCGTCAAATAGGCTGCGCGGCCAAAGCGGAAACCGTAAATCATCGCCTTGCCGTGCAACAATCGCACGGGAACAAATTCCTGCCCGAACAATTCGAACGACGCGCCATTCAACGTGTGCGTCTCAAGCTGCGGCACCGCCGATTGCTGCTCGCCGCTGTTGAAAATGTACTGGAAGCACCGCTGGATGGCCCCCAAAGTTTCCGCGGAGGCGAAGATGGGAATGCGCGACTGCTGCCGGAAGTTGAACGGCCGCACATCGTCGAGCCCCATGATGTGGTCGGCGTGCGAGTGCGTGAACAGCACCGCATCCAGCCGGTCCAGATGCACGCGCAGAACCTGCGTCCGAAAATCCGGGGTCGTGTCGATAATTACATTGCGGCCGCCGTATTGCACCAGCACCGACGGGCGCAGCCGGTTGTCGCGCGGATCGCTCGACTGGCACACATCGCAATGGCAACCGGCAGTCGGCACGCCCACGCTGGTGCCCGACCCAAGCACCGTAATCTTCACTGGGCCGGCCGCGCCCATTCAGCTTTTCTTGCTTTCTTCGAGTGCCTGTACAAAGCGGAAACGCAGTTCGGTCAGCGAATTCTCCAGAAGACGCCGCTCTTCCAGCGTGAGATTTCCCTTGGTCTTTTCCTGCAACACGCCGAGCAGGTCAATGTTGTGACGCGCCAGCTCCAAATTCGGCTTCGGCCTTTCGCTCTCCGGACCGAAGTGGATCAATCCCAGATGGAGTTCGGCTTGCGTCCGCAATGACAACGCCAAAAACTCAAACGAGGCCGGCGGCAGCGGTATGCGCTCCTCAGCCTCTGGTTCCGCAGTGTCCGCTTGCGAAAGCGGATTTTCAGCTTCGCTCATCTCGACTTTTCATTTTATCAGTACGCGCTCCCCGTACACGTAGTAGGGAGATATTACGACCTATGGCCACTTGTCATACGGATCAATGACCGAACAGCGCGCTGACGTCGCGGCTGGCGGCATCGGTGCTGCCGCTCTCGCGGGCAATGTGAATCCAGATGCCGTCAAGCTCGGCTTCCGCCTCTGGCGAAAGGCGAAACTCACTCATCAGGGAACACGCTGCTCGGCGGAAAGCCGTGCCATGCCGCGCCGCTTCACATCCTCGGCAAGTTGATTCACTTCCTCATGCGTCGTGATTCTGCGCCCGTCGCCGCGCGCCAAGGATGATTCAGCCTGATCGACCGCCGCAAGAACTTCCAACCGCCGCCGCTCGCGCTCTTCCCAAAGCGACATGGCTTCCAGCACCGCGTCTTCCTTGCTATAGAACCGGCCAGTTTCAATGGCCTGGCGGATGAATGCCTAATGATCGGGAGTCAATTGTACTTCCATACGCTTCCAAGCCTAGGAGCCGGCAAACCAAGTGTCAAGCACACCTCCGTTGCACGCAGTCGTGGCGCGCGCCTTCAGCGCGCTGCGGCGAACTCAGTTCGCCGTGCCCGGAGCTGGCATATGTTAAATTTGATGGTTACCCCGAGTCTTTATCCAACGCCGATGTCCGCTTCCTCAGCCGGTGAAAAATTCCAGCAGCTTGTCGATCTGATGGCCCGTTTACGCGCTCCCAACGGTTGTCCGTGGGACCGTGAGCAGACGTTTGACACCATCAAACCGTTCCTGCTCGAAGAGACGTACGAAGTGCTCGACGCCATCGACGCACGCCAGTGGCCCGCGCTCGCCGAAGAACTGGGCGACCTGCTGCTCCAGGCCGTCTTCTTCTCGCAAATGGCCGCGGAAGAGAACCTGTTCCGCGTCGACGATGCGCTCGACGCCATCAACCAGAAGCTCATCCGCCGCCATCCCCACGTGTTCGGTGACGAGACCGCCCACACCGGAAGCGACGTGCTCAAGCGCTGGAACGAGATTAAGGCCGAAGAGAAGCGCGCCAAAACGGAGCCCGACCACACGCTGCTGGGCTCAGTGCCCCGCTCCTTGCCGGCGTTGGTGGAAGCGCAGCAAATCGCTTCCCGCGCCGCGCAAACCGGGTTCGATTGGCAGAATGCCGGCGAGGTCATCGACAAGCTCCATGAGGAGTTGCGTGAATTCGAACAGGCGCGCGTCCAAAACGATCGCGAGGAGCTCGAAGGCGAGCTTGGCGACATGCTCTTCGTCCTCGTCAATCTCGCGCGTTTTGTGAAAGTCGATCCCGAGCAGGCGCTGCGCCGCACCAACGCCAAGTTCCGCCGCCGCTTCGGCTACATGGAGCGCAAGCTCGCCGAACGCGGCAAAACCACGCGGGAAAGCTCGATTGAGGAGATGGAAGCGTTGTGGCAGGAAGCCAAAAAGTGAGCGGCCGAGCCGCGATCACGGTCCGCCCGCTCGTCACGCAGCAAGACTTCGAAGGCGCCGTCGAACTGCAAAAGGAAATCTGGGGCTTTAACGACGTCGAACTGATCCCCATGCGCCTCTTCATCGTCGCCACCAAAGTGGGCGGCCAGGTGTTCGGCGCCTTCGATGGCCCTCGCATGGTGGGTTACTGCCTGGCCATTCCCGGCCTCAAGCCCGGCGGGGGCACCTACCTCCACAGCCACATGCTGGGCGTCAAACCGGGTTATCGCGACGCCGGCATTGGCCGCCGCCTCAAGCTCAAGCAGCGCGAGGACGCCCTCGCGCGCAGCATCCAGCTCATCGAGTGGACCTTCGATCCACTCGAAATCAAGAACGCGTACCTCAACGTGGAGCGGCTCGGCGCCATCGTGCGGCGCTACGTGCGCAATCAGTACGGCACCACTACCAGCCATCTTCATGGCGGCCTGCCCACGGACCGCTGCGTCGCTGAATGGTGGCTCGCGAGCCCGCGCGTCAAAGCTATTGTCGATGGTGGCCCGCCCGTCGCGCGGCCCGAAACCGTCGAGCGAATCTCCGTGCCCGCCGCCATCTCCGTCCTCCGCCGCGAGGATCCCAAGCGCGCCCGCCAGATCCAGCAGGAGATCAGCAAACAATTCGAAGCGAATTTTGATCGCGGCCTCGCCGTGGTGGGCCTGGAAAAATCGGCGGCCGACGGCACTTACCTGTTTGGACATTGGGAATGAAAATAGAAAAGATCATTCTGCGGCAGATTCGTATGCCGCTCGTCCACTTCTTCGAAACCAGCTTTGGCCGAACCACGGAGCGCGACATCATCCTGGTGGAAGTGATGGCGGATGGCGTATCCGGCTGGGGCGAAGTCACCGCCGGTGAGAACCCGTTCTATAACGAAGAGTGGACCGAGTCGGCCTGGCTGATTCTGCGGGATTATGCTGCGCCACAGGTCATCGGGAAAAATCTCGCGAGCGCCAGTGACGTTGCACCGCTCACCGCGCACATTCGTGGTCATCGCATGGCGCGCGGAGGTCTGGAAGCGGCCGTCTGGGACCTCGAAGCGCGCATGCACAACCGCCCCCTCTGGCAGCACATCGGCGGCGGCGCGCGGCGCGAAATTCCTTGCGGCGTTTCCATCGGCATCCAGGATTCGGTTCCGCAGCTCTTCGAAAAAATCGAGCGCGAGCTCGCGGCCGGTTACCAGCGCATCAAAATGAAGATCAAGCCGGGGTGGGATGTGGACGTTGTCCGCCAGGTGCGCGAGCGCTTCCCTTCCATCAAGCTCATGGCGGACGCCAATTCCGCTTACACGCTGAAGGATGCCGGCCACCTCAAGCGTCTCGACGATTTCTACCTCATGATGATCGAGCAGCCGCTCGCGCATGACGACATCATTGATCACGCCGTGTTGCAGTCGAAATTGCAGACGCCGATTTGCCTGGATGAGTGCATTCGCTCCGCACATCATGCCGAACAGGCCATCCGGCTGCGCGCCTGCGGCATCATCAACATCAAACTGGGCCGCGTCGGTGGCTTTCGCGAAGCCAAGAGCGTGCAGGATGCCGCGCAGGCGGCCGGTATCCCGGTCTGGTGCGGCGGCATGCTGGAGGCCGGCATCGGCCGGGCGCACAACATCGCGCTGGCCACGCTGCCCAATTTCATTTTGCCGGGCGACGTCTCCGCCAGCCGGCGTTATTGGAAGCGCGATATCATCAGCCCGGCGGTCGAGACTACGGCCCGGGGTACCATCGAGATTCGGGATGATTCTGGTTTCGGCTACGCCATCGATCACGATTTTCTGCGCGAAGTGACCGTTCGCGAGGTGCCCGCCGGTTGAACGGGCCTTTCGTTCTCTATACCCTGATCTCACTGATGACGCTGGCGTGGTCGGCGAACTTCATCATCGGCAAGGTGGCGTTGCGGGAGTTTCCACCCTTGTTGCTTGGCACGCTGCGCATTCTTCTCGCGGGGATTTTTCTCGCTCCGCTTTATTGGCGGAAAGCTCGCGCCTCCGGCCGGCGTCTTTGGCCGGCTCAGGGAGTTCCCATGCTGGCGTTCCTGGCGGTTTGCAATGTCGGCAACCAGCTTCTGTTCCTGTCGGGCTTGAGCCGCACCAGTGCCGCCCATTCGGCGTGGGTCATCGGGACTTCACCCATCTTTGTTTTGCTCATCGCCGCCCGCCTCGGCTTGGAGCAAATCACTGCGCGCAAGGCCGCTGGCATGGCCGTCGCATTCACCGGCGTTGCCGTGCTCGCCGAGCAGGCCTCCCGGCAGCACGCTCTGCCACACACCGAAGCCACGCTCGCCGGTGACGCCATTACCCTCGGGGCCACGATCTTGTTCGCCCTGTACGCCGCTTATGGCAAGAAGGCTACCGAAGCCCACGGCACGGTCGTCGTGAACGGATTCGCCTTCATCGGTGGCGCCGTGTTGCTCGCTCCCGTTGCCTTGTGGCAGGCGCGCGGGTTCCCCTTCGCCGAGGTCACCGCCGCCGGATGGATCAGCCTGCTCTACATGGCGCTCTTTCCGACGACCATCTGTTACCTGATCTACTATTACGCGCTCACTCGCATTTCTGCTTCGCGGGTCGCTGCGTTCGTTTATTTGGAACCGGTCATCGCCACGCTCATGGCCGTCGCATTTCTGGGAGAGCGCATTACGCCTCCGCTAGCCATCGGCGGCACGGTCATCCTCGCCGGCGTGTTCCTCACGGAGCGCGGCTGATGCTCTCGTTTCGCGCGCTCCTTACCCAGAACCGTAACTACCGTTTCACCTGGAGCGGCCAGATCGTCAGCGAGATCGGCGACCACTTCAACAACATTGCCGTGTTCAGCCTCGCTCTGGCCCACACCAAATCAGGACTGGTCGTGGCGGGCGTGATGCTCTCGCGCGCCATTCCCGCCATGTTCGCCGGCCCCATCGCGGGCGTTGTCCTCGACCGCCTGAATCGCAAGCACGTCATGATCGCGAGCGATCTCACTCGTGCCGTCCTCGCCCTCGGCTTCATCCTCGCTCTGCATCGGAACGACAACTGGATGCTGTACGTCTTCAGCGGATTGCTGATGTTCGCGTCGCCGTTCTTCACGAGCGGCCGGTCTGCCATCCTGCCGACCATCACCACGCGTGAGGAACTGCACACCGCCAACTCGCTCACCCAGACCACCCAGTGGACCACCATCACCATCGGTACTTTCGCCGCCGGCGTGAGCGTCATGCAATTCGGCTATGAGTGGGCCTTCGTTCTCAATTCCCTGTCGTTCCTGTTTTCCGCCGCGTGTATCTCGCGCCTGCATGTGAAAGGCGATGCCTTCCAACCCAGAAAAGCCGCTCTCACCGAAGCTGAAGTCGTGCGCCCGTGGCATGAGTACATGGAAGGCCTGCGCTACATGCGCGCCAATCCGCTCATCCTCGGCATCGCGCTCATCGGCGTAGGCTGGGCCACAGGCGGCGGCGCCGCGCAGATTCTCTTCAGTCTGTTCGGAGAGCTGGTTTTCAACCGCGGTCCGGCGGGCATTGGGGAGATTTGGGGTTGCGCCGGGTGCGGGCTGCTCGTGGGCGGCGCGTTTGCCTACTGGCTCGGGGAGCACATCACTTTCCGGGGCTACAAATACACCATTTCCATCTGTTACATTGTCCATGGCGCGACTTACATCATCTTCAGCCAGATGCAAAATTTTTACGTGGCGCTGATTTTCATCGCGATCTCCCGCGCCGCGGTCGCCGTCACCTCCGTGCTGAATATGTCGCAACTGTTAAGTCACGTCTCGAACGAGTATCGCGGCCGCGTCTTTTCTACTATGGAATCGATGCAGTGGTCGGTGATGATACTTTCGATGACGGCGGCGGGCATCGCCTCGCAATACTATAGCCCGCGCCTGATCGGCGCGATCGCCGGCGCCCTGAGCTCGACCACGGCCTTCTTCTGGGCGTGGGCCAACCTCACCGGCCGCCTGCCTGAGCCGCCGGCCGAAGGCGTGAAACGCCGCGAGGTGGAGGTGCATGGCGAACCAACCATCTAGTTTGTCAGGGAAAGTGATTCTGGTGACCGGCGCCGCCAAGCGCATCGGCCGCGGGATCGCGCTGCGCCTGGCGCGAGAAGAGGCGCGCGTCGCGATTCACTACAACGGATCAGAATCCGAGGCCCAGAAAACAGCGGTGGAGTGTGGAGCGTCTTTGTTCCGCGCGAATCTCGAGAGCGTAGCTGAGATTGCGCGCCTGTTTCAAGATGTGGAGCAGCACTTCGGCCGTCTCGACGGTCTGGTCAACAATGCAGCCCGCTTCGCGACGATCGATCCTCTGGAAGTCACTGAAGCGGATTGGGACTTCATCCACTCCGTGAACCTGAAAGCGGTCTTTTTCTGTTGTCAGCAGGGTGCCCGCCTGATGAAAAAATCCGGCGGCGGCAGGATCGTGAATATCAGCTCTTTGGGCGGCATCCGCCCCTGGGCCGATCACGCGCACTATTGCGCTTCAAAAGCCGGCGTCATCATGCTGACGCGCGCACTGGCTAAAGCTTTTGCTCCAGAAATTACCGTGAACTCGGTCGCCCCCGGCGTGATTCCGTTCGGTGAATTGGATGCGGAGGCCGAGGCGATGGTGCGCGCTACCCCCGCGCGCCGCCCCGGAACGGCGGACGAAATCGCCGACGCCGTGGTTTATTTTCTCGCCGCTTCGAATTTCATCACCGGTCAGATACTGGCCGTGGATGGCGGGCTGAGCCAGAGATAAGCGTTCGCGCCAGGATCACGAAATACATCCGGGCGCCGCGCCGGTTGGCGTATTCCAGGTCGGAAAGCAGCCGTTGGTGAATACTGGTGTCGCCGCGCCAGCCGCGGACCTGCGCGAGGCCGGTCAGCCCCGGGCGCACCGTGAGGCGCTGCCGGTATTCCGGCAGCCAACGGCTAAACCGTTTGACATGAAGCGGCATCTCCGGCCGCGGCCCCACCAGCGACATCTCGCCCTTAATCACATTCCATAGTTGCGGGAGTTCGTCGAGGTCGAAACGCCGCAGAAACGCTCCGTAACGTGTGCGCGGCGGATAGTCTTGGTTGCTCCAATCGGCCGGGCTGGGCCGAAAATCGGCCGGAGTCGTTCGTATTTTATAGAGAACAAAGGGCTGCCCGCCCAGACCTAGGCGCACATGGCGGAACAGGACCGGTCCGCCGTCGAGAAGGAACTTGAGTGCCACCACCCCTAGCATTAGCGGCCCCCAAACCGGAAGCGTGAGAGCAATCAGCGCGAGATCGCAGGCGCGCTGCACGGAATCCCACACCGACCACACCCCCGCGCGCTCTGGATAACCCCCAAAACTCTCGAACGGCGCGCTGTGGCCTGCCATAACCGGATATTCGCATGGAAGGCCTCGAATCACGAAGTGCTTGTTACGTGAAAATGCTGAATTTACAACTTGTTGCGGGCCTCGGAACACGTGTGACCGCAAATTTCCTGGAGGGCAATTACGGTGAGCAGCTCGCCGCCGATTGGGATGGGGGTAGCCCAGACCCGCAGGTCGAGTTTGGCCACCTCTCCGCCCACATCTCGGAGGATGTGGCATTCTTGCATATCAGGCGCATTCAGGGTCCCCCGGATGGGAATAGTCAGGAACGAAACTCGCCCTTCAACACTCGAATAGATCTTCCAGCCGCAGGTAGGCCCGCCTGTAAACTTGAGATTGATGAACGATGCCTTCTAGAGTTTCACCATATCTACTATCCTGAGATAGAAAACGCGACACAAATATCCGGCGAGGTCACGCTTGCCGGAAGCATTCGGCAGGATGGGGCCTTGGTTGGCATAACTCTGGTTGAGGCGAAAGCTGATCCCCCTGAGCGACGATCGGTGCTGGTCGATTGGGCAAAGCAAAACCTCAGCACGTGGCGCTTCGAACCTGCTAAACACAAAGATGCTGTGCGCATCACTTACAGTTTCGCGGTCAACGATTCTTTACCTGGGAATACACTCATTGTTCAGTTTAGGTTGCCTGATGGAGTGAAAATCGAAACTGATCGAACGCGCCCCAACTATCACTAACTCGTTGCCGATTGTGTCCGCACCTGACTGGTGGTGCTGCTTGTGTCCGCCGCGCGGCTTAACCGTTTGGGTGGACGGCCTCTGCGGGGCCTTTGGCTGGCGATTTTTTCGATGGCGAGGATCGCTTGTTCTACACGGTCCTTTTGTTCGCGGAGATCTGCAATCGCTTGATGAATGTCCATAGGTGCGTTCTCAAGCCCGGGGCGAAGACTGCTTAGAGGGAATTTGCGTCACGACTGGATAGTGCATGCGCGGGCGGATCCGTTTCGTGGAAGCGCCAGGGACGGAGGTTTGACTGCCGGCTGAAGCCGGCAGCGGCACGCTGAAGGCGTGCGCCACGGATTAGCTGGCCAGGTGGATGGGGCCCTGGTGAATCACATCGGTCAGGCGGCGGTGCCAGGGGACGTCGCGCCACATGCCGGCGAATTGGGGGCCGCAGAAGTTGCTCGTGGCCATGGCTACCCAGCGGCCGGTGGAGGACGCCGTGCGTACACCGAGCTCACAGAGGTCCTTCACCCAATCCCACTCAAGCAGCGGCCAGTCCTTATAATCAATCACCGCCCAGCACTCCGTCGTGATGAGGGGCTTATTGGTGGCGCGGGACCAGTCGGCAATCGTCTTGACTCCGCTAACAAGGCCGGCTTTCCAGTGGTCCGGATTTGACAGATAGACTTTCTTCCCACGCTCCACCAGGTTATCGAAGCCTTTGGTATCGAAGCGTTCGTAGTTATAGCCGACGTCGTCGTAGAACGTGGTCCACTGCGTCATCCAGACGTGCGCCTCCAAGAAGTCGAGCATGGAGACGTCCTGCTGCTTGAGGGCGTCGTATTCGGTGGTGACGGAAAAGGTGAAGTCCAAACTGGGATAGGCCCGGCGCACGGCCGCGATCGCCCGACGCATCCAGTCCTGGCCTTGTTTGTTGGCACGCTCGGTGTTCGGCGGAAGAAACGGCGCCCAGTCAGGGAGCGGAAACTCGTTGCACAAGTCGACATATAAGATGTGCTTCAGCAGGCCGTCGGCCGCGATGCTGTCGAGCGTGGTCTTCCAGACGCGGCCATGATCCTCGGGCGTGCGAATCTTCATTCGCGTATCGTCAGCATCCTGGCGAAACCAGGTGGAGAGCGCGACGCGAAGGCCACGGTCGGCGCACTTGCGAATGAATTGGTTCAACTCGGGCTGGACGCGCACGCGATTCTTGGCGGGGCTGCCCCAATTCTGTTGATTCCATCGAGGAAGGAGTTCCCAGGTGCGGCCGGGCGCGGCGGCGACCAGGTGCGGATAGGCGTCGATGCGGACGGCATCGTAGCCGCGCTGTTTCAACTCATCGAGGATCGAGTCCCAGTCTTCATAGCCGGCACCGGGCCAGCGGCGCTCCAGCCAGGAAAAGTCCCACATTGTGATGGTGAGCGGGCGTTTTAGGGTTCGCAGTGTGCTCGCGTGGGCTGGTACGCTATCTGCGGCCGCCAGCAGAACTGCGGTCTTGAGAAACTGTCTTCGCTCCATCGAGGACCCTCGCGTCCGTAATTATTGCAGAAGACGTGAGGGGCCGAGGGTGACTGCCGGCTGAAGCCGGCAGCGGCACGCTGAAGGCGTGCGCCACAAAGTGTTTCTAGGTGCCTTCGCTCCAGCTCGAGAGGTAGTGTTCCTGCTCGACGGTGAGGCGGTCAATTTTGACGCCCATGGATTCTAGTTTCATTTTGGCGACGTGCTTGTCGAGGGCTTCGGGAACGGAGTAGACGCGCTTTTCGAGCGTGGCGTGGTTTTTCACCATGTGCTCGGAGCAGAGCGCCTGGTTGGCGAAGCTCATATCCATGACCGAAGCGGGATGGCCTTCGGCAGCGGCGAGGTTGATGAGGCGGCCTTCACCCAAAACATAGATGCGGCGGCCGTCGCGGAGAGCGAACTCCTCGACAAATTCGCGGGTGGGACGCCGCGAAGACGCGAGTTTGCCGAGCGCTTCCAGATCGATCTCGACGTTGAAGTGGCCGGAGTTGGCCAGGATCGCGCCGTTCTTGAGCTTTTCGAAGTGATCGCGCGAGATGACGTGCTTGTTGCCGGTGACAGTGATGAAAATATCACCGATCACCGCGGCCTCGCCCATGGACATCACGCGGTAGCCGTCCATCAAAGCCTCGATAGCCTTGGTGGGATCCACTTCGGTGACGATGACGTTGGCGCCGAGTCCGCGGGCGCGCATGGCAACACCGCGGCCGCACCATCCGTAGCCGACTACGACGACGTTCAGGCCGGCAAGCAAAACGTTAGTAGCGCGGATAATGCCATCGATCGTGCTTTGCCCGGTGCCATAGCGGTTGTCGAACAGGTGCTTGGTGTAGGCGTCGTTCACGGCGACGATGGGATAGCGCAGCACGCCTTCTTTGGCCATGGCGCGGAGGCGAATCACACCCGTGGTGGTCTCTTCAGTGCCGCCGATCACATCGCCAATCAAATCCTGGCGCTTGGTGTGGAGCAGGTGCACAAGGTCGGCGCCATCGTCCATGGTCAGGTGCGGCTTGTGCTCCGCGGCGGCGGTGAGGTGCGAATAGTAGACGTCGTTCGTCTCGCCCTTGATGGCGTACACGGGAATGCTGTAGTCACGCACGAGCGTGGAAGCAACGTCGTCCTGGGTGGAGAGCGGATTGGACGCGCAGAGCACGACGGAAGCGCCACCATCCTTGAGGGTGATCATGAGGTTGGCGGTTTCGGTGGTGACGTGCAGGCAGGCAGAGACGCGCAACCCGGCGAGGGGCTGGGTCTTGATGAACTGCTTGCGGATGGTTTGCAGAACCGGCATGGACTGAAACGCCCATTCCGTGCGGCGCTTGCCGAGATCGGCGAGCGCGATGTCTTTCACGTCGGAAGCAACTTGCGATTGCGTATTTACTGGCATCGAAATCCTTTAATTTAGGACAGGCATTTCCGCCTGCCGGTCAGTCGGAAAAATGACGAAAGCAATGGACAGGTGACACGCCTGTCCTTGCCTTGACTAACGTACCGCGGCTTCCACAACGGGGGCCTCGTGACGCAACTCCTCGGCCTTGTCGGTAACTTCCCAGGAAAAACCTTCTTCGGTCCGGCCGAAATGGCCGAATGCCGCTGTCCGGCGGTAAATGGGCCGGCGGAGCTTCAGGTGATCGATGATGGCCTTGGGCGTGAGCGGGAAGTGCGCGCGGATCAACTGGGTCATCTTGTCTTCGGAAATGGTGCCGGTACCGAAAGAATTCACCATGACGGAAACCGGTTCCGCTACGCCGATGGCGTAAGCCAGTTGAACTTCGCACCGGCCGGCGAGGCCAGCGGCTACCAGATTCTTGGCAATGTAACGCGCCATGTAGCACGCCGAGCGGTCCACCTTCGTCGGATCCTTGCCGGAGAAGGCGCCGCCGCCGTGCCGGCCCATGCCGCCGTAAGTATCGACAATAATTTTGCGGCCGGTCAGCCCGGTATCGCCATGGGGACCGCCCACGACGAAACGACCGGTGGGGTTGATGTGATACTTCGTTCCGGAATCGACCATGCCGGCGGGAATCACGGCGTCGATGATGTGCTTTTTTACTTCGGCGCGCAAAGTTTCGGTGGAAACGTCGTCGGAGTGCTGGGTCGAGATCACGACCGCGTCGATGCGCCTGGGCTTGCCGCCCGCGTATTCGACGCTGACCTGCGACTTGCCGTCAGGACGGAGAAAATCGAGAATGCCGGCGCGACGGGCCTCGGAAAGCCGCCTGGTGAGCTTGTGGGCCATCATGATGGGCATGGGCATCAGCTCTTCGGTCTCATTGCACGCAAAACCGAACATGAGGCCCTGGTCGCCAGCGCCGCCGGGATCAACGCCCATGGCAATGTCGGGCGACTGGCCCTGGATGGCATTGAGGACGCCGCACGTTAGGTAATCGAAGCCGAACGTGGCGTCGGTGTAACCCACCTCCTGGATGGTGTTGCGAGCCACTTTGGGGACATCCACATAGCAGGTGGTGGTGATTTCGCCGGCCACGATGCAGATACCGGTTGTTACCAGAACTTCGCAGGCGACGCGACCGTAGGGGTCCTGCTCCAAAACGGCGTCGAGCACCGCGTCTGAAATCTGGTCAGCGATTTTGTCCGGATGCCCTTCGGTGACAGACTCGGACGTAAACAGGTGTCGTTGCATTTGTTCTCGTACCCTCCCGGAAATTGCCTTGCGGTGTCAAAAGCCTGCGCGTAGTAGTGCTATCTACTTGTGGCGTAAATGATTAAGTTTAGCCGCTCGGCGATCTTGCGTCAATCAGGCTGGTACCGGATGGTACTGTAGGTACTCATCCACTTCGCGGCGCAACGGAGCCGAGGTTTGCGCGCCGTGCCGGGTGACCGAAATGGCCGCGGCGGCGTTAGCGAAGCGCAGGGCGTGCTCGATGGCAGCGCCCTCGGCCAGCGCGACAGCCAAGGCGGCGTTGAAGGTATCGCCGGCAGCGGTAGTGTCCTTCACCTCGACCGAAAAACCGGGAAAGTGCCCGCGGGCCAAACCGGTGTCCGCAAAGCAGCCCTGGTCACCCAGCTTCAGGATGACGGTTTTCGGCCCTAAGCGCCGCAAGGCTTGGGCCAACTCGGCGGCTTCGGCGGGAGTGACGCGCGATGGGGCGCGCCCCAGCAGACGCAGAGCCTCGCTTTCATTGGGTGTGAGGATGTCGACCCGCTGGAGCAGCTCAGCCGGCAACGGTTGTGCAGGAGCGGGATCGAGGATAGTGGTGAGCCCTTCCTCGCGGGCCACGCCCAGCGCAGCGGCTACGCTGGGGAGCGGCGTCTCCAATTGAAACAGCGCGAGGCGCGCGCCGCGGAACACGGGCCGCATGGCTTCCACGTCAACGGCGGCGAGCTCGTGGTTGGCGCCAGAAGCGACGACGATGGTGTTTTGCCCCGCGCGATCGACCGAAATGAGGGCCACACCGGTGGCGGCCGATTTCGCCGCATGCACGGCGGTGACGTCCACACCCGCGGCTGACAAACTGGCCTTGAGATGATCGGCGAAAATATCGTAACCGACGCGGCCCACCATGCGGACGGCGACCGAGTAGCCGCCGAGCTTTGCCGCCGCCACCGCCTGGTTGGCACCCTTGCCGCCGGGGAACATCTGGAAATTCCGGCCCAGCACGGTCTCGCCGGGTGCAGGGAGTTCGTCGACCGAGACGACGAAATCCATATTGAGGCTGCCGACGACGACGATCGCGGGCTTCATCGGAGGATTACCGGGTGAGATCGATGCCGAGTTTCTTGAGTTCCTCGGCGTAGTAGCGCCTGTGCAGCAGATCCCACTCCTCGCTGCCTTCGGGGATTTCCTTTTTCTGCGAGCGGACCTTGTCGCGCGCCATGCGGTCGACCTTTTCTTCGGCGGTGAGCAGTTCGGTCATGGCGCGTACGATCTCGAGCCGCACCTCGTTGGGGTCTTTCTTGACGCGGAGCTGGTGCGATTTGCGCAGGGCGGCCACGAGCTTGTGCGACATGTCGGTGATCTTGTCGCGCGAGAGCTTCATCTGGTCGCCGGTGTCGCGGCCCGAGGCGCGAATGACTTTCCGCTGCGCAACCAGGGTGTTCTTGGTCTTGCGGAACATCTCCTGGTAGCTGACGCCCTCGCGCCGCATGTAGTCGGTGTACTGCCCGAGGATTTCCCGAACCTCTTCATTGAGGCGGTCCTCGACGGCCAACTCTTCGCTGATGACGTGCTCGACGATTTCAGATACCGCCTGGGGGTTGGGCGTCTCCAGGATCTGGGGTGTCAACTTTCGAACGATCTGGCGAGACAAATAGCTGACGAATTCTCGGGCGAGAAGCATCCTTGGTTTTTTCTGGGAGCCAAAAAGGGCTTTAGGTAGTGTAATGTGCGCGGGAGAGGAGTGTCAAACGGAGGGACAGCTAGGAGCTGAAGCGCTTCAAGGCCTCGCTCAATGCCGCACTACCGGTGGATTCCGTAATCGGCCTCGCGGAGCGCGCCCTCGTACTGCTCTTTAGCGGTTTGAACTTTGTCCCTGGCGTCCTCTTCCGCGAAGCCGGCGTTCTCCCAGAGGTCCCATGCATGGACCGAGTGGTCGGGCGTGGCGAGTGCCTCTTCTGCGCGAATCGCGGTGATCCATTTCTCTACTGCATCCTTGTAAGCTTGCCTGAGACGGTCCAGTTCGGCGTTGTCCATAGTTAGCGCATTGTAGGACACGAATGATGTCAGTTTGATGTCGAAGCGATTTCGAATAGTTGCAGCTATTGAATTGCGACGATCTGTGCCACGGCGTAGCTAGGCGTAAAGGCGCCATATTGAATCTTGCCGCCTGCCGCGAGGCCCGGAGTGAGGGTTGCAGGCGGGCCCGAAGTGGCGGGAGCCGCCGGGAGTGTGCCCACCGTCAGGGTGCCCGCGGGTGTGGCAGGCAGTAACGACAGTGCAAGGGTGGGAACCGAGTATGTGCCCAGGCTTGCGGGGACGGCGCATGAGAGAACTTTCTCGGTAAACGTCGCCCCGCTCAGCGTTGAGCCGATCACGCCGATAGTTATGCCTTCAAATCCGGATCCGGTCCAGCTGATCGTAAGAGGTTGGGAACGACTGACGCTGTTGATCTCGCTCGCATTCGTGCTGAAGCTCAACGGGAGGGTCGCTGAGGCTTTGAAACTGTCAACCTGAGTGCCGCCGGGACCCGACAAGGTGTACGTGCCTCCGTCTACGAGTGTGTTTTGTGGCAATTGGAGCAAATAATCGGGGCCGACGAAATTTGGAATGTTGGCAGCCGGCAGAGTGGTGTTTGCGGCGAGCGGAGGTGGTCCACTCAACGACAGACTTGGGCCGGCGTCAAGGTAAAAGCCCGGTGCGGCGGGAAATGGTTGGCCGAGGGTATAGCTCACGCCCCACACGTTGCAGTATGGTGCGAACTTGGTGCCCTCGTATGGTGGGTCCCACGCCTGGGGTGTATATGCACCGAAGTCTCCGCCGACGGATTCCGTGACGATTCCGGCACTGGTGATTTTTCCGATGGAAAAGCCGGCGAATGTGATGTCACCGGCCGGGATGGCGCCCCCGCCGCCCCCACCGCCGGCGGGGCTGGACGAGATAATGGGCGACTCCGTCGTCTGAGGATAGACCGGTGCCGTGGTGAAGGAGAAAACGTTCGTTGCAGGGTTGGTATTCGCCTGCAGCGCAATGATCGCAAAGCTGCCGGGGTTGGCGTAGAATTCCGCCAAGCCGGACTGACCCTTCGTCGCTGGAAATTGCGTTGCCATGGCAAATGCCATCTGGCCCTCGCCGGCCATGGTCAAGGTAGTCCCGGTTGAAACGGTGCCATCTGATGTTTTGAGGTTCACCTGAATGGACACCTGGCTCGGGTTTGGGTTCACCACGGCTATTTCCGTGGCGAGATTCCCCGTGTTATCGAAAGGCACCAGGATGCGGCTGGCAGTGGTGACGGCCTGCGCGGTACCCTGCGAGGTATTTTGGCCGTTGGGGCCGGAGGTGTACGTATAGATGACATAGGCCACCACCGCACCCGCCGCCGCGCCGGTGAGTTCGGCCCAGCCCTGGGTGAGGATCTTCGCGGTACCGGTCGTGCTTATGAACAGCGTGGAAGCGGCGGGCAGGGACAAGCTCGCGGGGTTGACGCCATCGAGGAAGGGCGGCGTCCAGGCCTGACCGCCCGAATAAAACACGAGCGAGACCTGACTGGTGTCCGCCGTGGTATTGGTGAGCACGATGGTGGATGCCCAACCATCGCCGTCGGCGACCTGGGGAATGACTAACCCCTGCTGGGCGCATAGAGAGGTCACCGCAAACAAGGAAGTGCAGATCAAATTGCGCAGCGTGTTTTTCATCTATTTGCCTTTCTTGCCTATCTCACCAACTAGCGGCTTGTCGCGCTGAACGGGACGCAACCGCTCCCTTTGGTCACGGCTCTGTACCGGGCGGGCTTTGCTGAGCCGCGACCGGAGGAAGCGGTACTACCGTTCTTGCTGCGACAGGTCACTTCATCATTTCCGTTTGGCGTGCTATCTGGGCATTCAGTATAACCGGGATGGCTGCGTTTGGCGTACCAAAATTCGACGTTAACTTACGGGCATCTACCATGGATAGGGTAAGCACGCGAGGACAACATCGCGGTGCAGGCGTTTTGCTAGCCTCGGGGTTCGTTTCCCAGTTGTCCTGGTCGACCGTCCCGGCGCCCACTAGAATAGATTTGGGTGGCGGGCGGAGGCAGACGAATGAATATTACGGACGCGGAAACCAACAAGATCACTGAGACGTTGGAAAGCCTGGAAATCGAGCCCATCAATTCCGGCGCGTGCGGAGGGGAATGGATCGCCGCGCTTTCGGGCGGAGAAATGGAATCGGTGAATCCCGCCGATGGCAAGGTGATCGCCAAGGTGCAGCTCGCCGGGGCGCGCGAGTACGACCAGGTGGTCCGGCAGGCGGAGGGTGCGTTCGCCGCGTGGCGCATGACGCCGGCGCCCAAGCGGGGGGAGATCGTGCGCGAGATCGGCGACGAACTGCGGCACTCGAAGGCTGAACTGGGCGCGCTGGTATCGATCGAGATGGGCAAGATCCTGGCCGAGGGGCAGGGTGAAGTGCAGGAGATGATCGACATCGCCGAATTCGCCGTGGGCCTCTCGCGCCAGCTCTACGGGCTGACCATGCACAGCGAGCGGCCAGGGCACCGCATGTACGAGCAGTGGCATCCGCTGGGGATCGCGGGCGTCATCAGCGCGTTCAATTTTCCGGTGGCGGTGTGGTCGTGGAACGCGATGATCGCGGCGGTGTGCGGTGATTGCGTGCTGTGGAAGCCGTCGTCGAAAACGCCGCTCTGCGCGATCGCCGTGCAGAAAATCTGCAACCGCGTGTTCGAGCGCCACGGCGTCAAAGGCGTGTTCAACCTGGTGATCGGCCGGGAAGTGGGTGAGCGCATGCTCGAAGATCGCCGGATTCCGCTCGTGAGCTTTACGGGCTCGTCGCAGGTGGGAGTTCATGTGGCCGAGGTGGTGGGCCGGAGACTGGGACGCACGATTCTGGAACTCGGCGGCAATAACGGCATCATTGTGATGGATGACGCCAATCTCGATCTCGTGCTGCGCGCGGTGGTGTTCGGCGCCGTGGGCACAGCCGGCCAGCGCTGCACAACAACCCGGCGCCTGTTTTTGCAGCGCGGGATCGCGGAGCGCATGACGGACGCGCTCATCGCCGCGTACAAGCAGGTAAAGATTGGCAACCCGCTCGACGGAGCCACGGTGATGGGGCCGCTGGTTTCGCGCGACGCGGTGGCCGATATGCTCCGCGGCATCGAGACCATCCAACAGCAGGGCGGTGAGATTCTCTACGGCGGCCGTCACCTGGGCGGATGCTTCGTCGAACCCGCGCTGGTGCGCGCCAAGCCTGGGATGCCCATTGTGAAGGAAGAGATTTTCGCGCCGATTCTCTACCTGATCGAGTTCGATAAGCTCGAAGACGCCATTGACCAGCACAACGCCGTGCCGCAGGGCCTCTCGTCCGCGATGTTCACGACGAATCTCGTTTCCGCCGAGACGTTCCTGAGCCACCGGGGGAGCGATTGCGGCATCGCCAACATTAATATCGGGACCAGCGGGGCCGAGATCGGCGGCGCCTTCGGCGGGGAAAAGGACACCGGCGGCGGCCGGGAAGCCGGCAGCGATTCCTGGAAGGCCTACATGCGGCGGCAAACCACAACAATCAATTGGTCGGCGGAGCTGCCGCTCGCCCAGGGGATTCAATTTCAGTTGTAAGGCCCGATATTTGTTTAGTTTCCGGCTTACTGGGAACTTTCCGGACATCTTTGGTGTCAATGGTGGTAGGGCGGCGAACCGCCCCAGGTGCTAGAATTTAGACGAAGCTGTGGACCATGGCTAGCTCCGTGCTTGGCCTGAATTCGGATGGGGAATCGCTCGGAGCCTCTTCCTGTGAGCGCCCGGGAACGGCGAGTGACCGCACAGACGAAGAACTGGTGAGGGAGCTGCGTGCGGGCGAGGAAGCGGCTTACGAAAGCCTGCTCCAGCGGTTCCAGCAGCCGGTTTACAACCTGGCGTACCGCCTGCTCAACGACTCCAGCGATGCCAGCGATGTGGTGCAGGAAGTGTTCCTCAAGGTTTTCCGCAACGTGGGCCGCTTCCGCCGCCAGAGCAGTCTGAAAACGTGGATCTACCGGATTACAGTAAATGAAGCTCACAACCAGCGACGCTGGTTTTTCCGGCATCGCAGCCGCGAGGTGGGGCTGGATACGGAGCCGGAGCAGACGCGGAGCAGGAACGTGCCGGATTCCGATCGGTCGCCGTTCGATTACACGTCTGACCGCGAGAGGCAGGAACTGGTCGAAAACGCGCTTGCGCAGATCAATCCACTGTTCCGCGAGGTTGTGGTGCTGCGCGATATCGAGGACTTGAGCTACGAGGAGATCGCCGAGGTGTTGCAAATTTCGCTCGGCACGGTGAAGTCCCGGATCCTGCGGGGGCGCGAAGCTTTAAAGGAGGGGCTGACCGCACGGCTCGAACCCGAGCCGGCTTGGCGGTGGGCTCCCGAGTAAGTGGTATGAATTGCGATAAGGTGCGAAAAACATTATCGGCGGGTTTCGGCCGGGGAGCGGCCGAGGTGATCTCCCAGCACCTGGCGCAGTGCCGGGAATGCTCGAGCTATACGCGGGAGATGTCCGATTTACACACAGCGCTGCGCAGTCTTCCGGTGAAGACTCCGCCGGCTCGTCTCATTACACAGTTGCAGGTGCTAGCATCCCGGGAGCGTATGCGGCTGCTTTCGCGGGGCACGCTGGTGGCGTTGCTGCACTTCTGGGCGGCGGAACTGCAACTGTTCTTCGACAACCTGATGCGGCCCTTTGCGATTCCTTTCGCCGGGGGCCTGGTTTCGGCGCTGTTCCTGTTCAGTATGCTGGTGCCGGGCCTGCACGCTCCCCATCGCGCCACCGCCGACGTGCTGCTGAGCGGCATTTTCGGCCAAACGCAGGCTACTTTCGACGCTCTTCCGCCATTTGGCTTCATTGAGGATGATGTCACGGTGGAGGTCACGTTAGACCGGGACGGGTCGGTGCTGGATTACTCGATCCCCAATTGCGTGAATGGCAAGCTGCGAAACGACATTGCCAATATGATTCTGTTCACCAACTTCCAACCGCCCACCGAGTTCGGCATGCCCGTGGCCGGGAAGGTTCTGGTTTCGTTCCGCCGCGACAGAATCGACGTGAAGGGCTGAACTTTCCGCTTTTTTGTCCCGCCAACCGCTCGGCCAGCATTTTCTCGTCAAGGGTTCCGCGCTGGAACGCATTGCGCGTGCCGCGTGCGGGGAGAGTGAGCCTCTGGTCATCGAGATCGGGCCGGGGCGCGGAGCGCTTACCGAGCGGCTAGTTGCCTGTGCGAAACGAATCATCGCAATTGAGATCGACGCCGAACTGGTGGAGCGGCTACGCGAAAAGTTTCACTCTGTGACGCATGTCACCATTCTTCACGCCGACGCGCGGGAAACCGATCTCAATCAGTGGGGACCGGCGGTGATCGCCGGCAACCTGCCGTACTATGCCGCGACGCCCATCATAGAGAAAACGCTTGGGACACGATTTCTCCAGGCCGTTTTTTTGATCCAGAAGGAAGTGGCAGCCCGCCTGGCCGCCGCACCGGGCTCGCGTGATTACGGCTACCTCAGCGTTCGTACGCAGCTTTTTGCCGATGTCGAGAGGCTCTTCGATATCCCACCGTCTGCATTCCGCCCTCCGCCCAAGGTCGATTCCACCGTTGTTCGCCTGCGGCCGTGCGATCGCGCTTCGGAACTGGGTATCACGGACGTGGCAGGCTTCCTTGCGTTCACGAGCCAGTGTTTTCGCCAGAAGCGCAAGACCTTGCGCAACAACCTCGCCGGGCTCTGCGGAAAGAGCGCCCTGGACGGCCTGCCCGAGGCCGGCAAGCGCGCCGAAGAGTTAACACTTTTGCAGTTTGCGGATCTCTACCGGGTCTTGTACCATCGTGGCCCTGGAGGTCAAAACACATGACACCTCAAGAAGCCCAGGGATTGGCCATGTATATGTGCCAGCACCTCGAAATGGAACGTCAGATTACTCGCAAGATACTCGCTGCGCTACCGGAAGCACAACTCGACTTCAAATTGGGCGACAAGGGCAGGACGGCAGCCGAGCTCTCGTGGCACCTGGTTCAAAGCGAGCGCGGTTTCGCCGAAGGAATTGCCGGACTCAGTTTCGACACGTGGAGGGACGAGGGCCAGGCTCCTCGAAGCGTGGCTGAGATTGTCGCGGCATATGACCGGGGCATCCAGCCGCTAGTAGACCGGCTAAAGTCCATGACCGGCGAACAACTCGCGACACCCGTCAGCTTCATGGGCATGGCCCCACTGCCCGTGGTCCTCTATATCGGCTGGATGGCGCACCACACGATCCACCACCGCGCCCAGTTGAGTACATACTTGCGCGCCATGAACGCCCACGTCCCCGCCATCTACGGCGGCAGCGCGGACGAACCGATGGCCGCAGCGGCGACCTCGTAGCCAGCGGACTCAGAATTGAAACCCTAGGGCGGACGCCTCTGCCGGATCCGCCCCCTTATCCCCACACCGCCTGCGCCGCGAGCACAAGCGCAAACCCCACGAGCGAGCAGACCACCTTCATGACCGTCCAGCTCTTTAGTGTTTGCGGGACGGCCATGCCGAAATATTCATTCACAATCCAGAACCCGGCGTCGTTCACATGCGAAAGCATCGAACCGCCGCAGCAAACGGCCAGCACGATCATCTCCGGACGGTAACCCGTTACGTGCTTGACCAGCGGCGCAACGATTCCCGCGGCGGTGATGATAGCGACGGTAGCCGAACCCTGGGCGACGCGCATGACCGTCGCCACCAGAAACGCCACTACCAGCGGAGAAATATTCGAGGACGCCAGCAGCTTGCCCGCGTAAAGCCCGGCGCCGGAATCGATGATCACCTGCTTGAACGCGCCGCCGCCGCCCATGATCAGCAGCAGCGTGCCGATGGGCGCGCAGGAATCCACAGCCAGGCGGGCAATCTGGTTCCGGTTGAGTCCGCGCCGCGCGCCGAACACGATCATCGCGGCCAGTGTCGCGATCAACAGGGCCGTGAACGGATGTCCGAAGAAACCGGCCCAGGTTTTTCCCGGCAGATGGGTGGAGCCGGAGATCGATGCCCCGAAAATCAGGAGCACCGGAAGGACCAGGATGAGCACCACAAGTCCCGCGTGGGGCGGCGCGGCCGACGTTCCAACGCTGGGCTCCGCGCGTTGTGCCATGGGAGGCGGCGGGATGAACAAGCGTTTGGCAATCCACTGGCCGTAAACGAGGCCGCCCAAGACGGCCATGGGAATCGAAATCGCTACGCCATAGATGATGACGAGGCCGAGATCCGCGCCCAAGAGTTGCGCGGCGGCGGCGGGAGCCGGATGCGGCGGCACGAGCGAGTGGGTGGCGCTGAGCGCCGCGGTCATCGGCATCCCGTACACCAGCAGTGAGCGCTTCGATTCTTTTGCCAGACTCCAGACCAAGGGCGCGAGAATGATGAAGCCCACCTCGAAGAATAGCGGCAAGCCAACGAGATATGCCGCCACAAACAGCGCCAGGATTGCGCGGTCGCGCCCGAACTTCTGGAGAAGCGCGTCAGCAAGCGCGCGGCCGCCGCCCGAGTCCTCGATGTAGCGCCCGATCATGGCGCCCAAACCTACCACCACGGCAATGAAACCCAGCGAGTCTCCGAAACCCGATTGAATGGATTTCAAAACCGCGGACGGCGCCATCCCCGCCGCCAGCCCCAGCGCCAAGCTGGCCATCAGCAACGCGAGAAACGCGTGCAGCTTCACTACCAGGATGAGCAACAACAGCAACAAGATGGAAGCGACCGTGAGGACCAGGAGGCCGGAACCGGCGACAGGCATGAATCGCCCATTCTATAACGACGCCGTGGGTACGTCTCGAAAGCTCCGCGAACGCGAAAAGTGCATCTTCATTGAACTGTCATCAGATGGAGTCACAATAGCTATACAGAGCAACTCATTCGAGACCACTCAAGGAGAACTGGGCAATGACACCTGTCGCGGCAGACACACAACTCGCTCTGAGCGCATACGGCAAGGCGCGATCGACGGTTTCCGGAACGCCTCTCACGGCTGAAGAACTACGCAGAACGCACGCGTATTGGCAGGCGTGCAATTACCTGAGTCTCGGAATGATCTATCTCCAGGACAATCCCCTGTTGAAGGAACCGCTCAGGCCGGAGCACATCAAGAACCGTCTGCTCGGACATTGGGGATCGAGCCCGGGACTGTCGTTCGCCTATGTTCACCTGAATCGGTTGATCAAGAAATATGACTTGGAAATGATGTTCATGGCCGGTCCCGGGCACGGCGCACCGGGCGTGCTGGGCCCGGTGTACCTGGAAGGCACGTATTCGGAAGTCTATCCAGAGAAGAGCGAAGACGAGGAGGGGCTGCGCGAGTTCTTCAAGCAATTCTCCTTTCCGGGTGGAATCGGAAGCCACTGCACACCGGAGACTCCCGGTTCCATCCACGAGGGCGGTGAGCTGGGATACGTGCTCTCGCACGCTTGCGGGGCGGCGTTTGATAATCCGGAATTGATCGTGGCCGCGGTGGTCGGCGACGGGGAATCGGAAACCGCTGCGCTGGCGACCTCCTGGCACATCAACAAGTTTCTCAGCCCCATTCGGGACGGCGCGGTTCTGCCCATTCTGCATCTGAACGGCTACAAGATCAACAATCCAACTCTGCTGGCGCGAATCAGCCACGAGGAGTTGGAGAGTTTGATGCGGGGATATGGCTGGACGCCTTATTTCGTGGAGGGTTCCGATCCTGACACGATGCATCAGGCCATGGCCGCGACTACGGAGCATTGCGTCTCGGAGATTCTGAAATACCGGCAGGAAGCTCGCGCAACGGGTGTCGCGACGCGGCCACGTTGGCCGATGATCGTCATGCGGACGCCGAAAGGCTGGAGTGCACCGCTCGAAGAGGGAGGCCACAGGCTGGAAGGCTTTTGGCGGGCGCACCAAGTTCCGTTGCCCAATGTCAAGAAAGACCCTGCGCAGTTGCGGACACTGGAAAACTGGATGCGCGCGCAAAAGCCGGAGGAGTTGTTTGATGCGACGGGCAAACTGAAGCCGGAATTGAAGGCACTTGCTCCGGAGGGCGACCGGCGCATGAGCGCGAGCCCTCACGCCAATGGCGGCATTCTCAGGAGGGCCTTGCGCCTGCCCGATTTCAGAACCTATGCGCTGGAAGTCGATCAACCCGGCAATATCGAAGCGGAAAACACGCGCCCGCTGGGCCTTTTCCTGCGGGACGTGATGAAACTAAACATGAACAACTTCCGTGTTTTCGGCCCGGACGAGAATACGTCAAATAAGCTGGATGCAATCTACGAAGCCAGCAAGAAGTTCTGGATCGCCGAGTACTTCCCGGAGGATGCCGACGGCACGGAACTCGCGCGCGATGGACGAGTGATGGAGATGCTCAGCGAACACACGGTGGAGGGGATGCTGGAAGGCTATCTGCTCACGGGTCGCCACGGGTTCATCTCCTCATACGAAGCCTTCATCCACGTGATTGACTCGATGTTCAACCAGTTCGCCAAGTGGCTGTCGATCTGCAACAACCTGTCCTGGCGGCAAGACGTTGCGTCGCTAAATTTGCTCATCACATCGACGGTCTGGCGGCAGGATCACAATGGTTTCACGCACCAGGACCCCGGTTTTCTGGATGTAGTGGTCAATAAGAGCGCGAGCGTTACCCGCATCTATCTCCCGCCCGACGTCAATACGCTGCTCTCGGTCGCCAATCACTGCTTGCGCAGCGAGAACTACGTCAACGTCATCGTGTCAGACAAGCAGATGCATCTGCAATACATGGATATGGATGCCGCGATTCAGCACTGCACGAAGGGCATCGGCATGTGGGAATGGGCGAGCAATGACCAAGGCGGCGAGCCTGACATCGTCATGGCTTCAGCCGGCGACATTCCCACGCAGGAGGCTCTGGCGGCAACATCACTGTTGCGGCAGGAATTCCCCGACATCAAAATCCGATTTATCAACGTAGTGGATCTGTTCAAACTACAGCCCAGCACGGAACATCCCCATGGGTTGACGGATCGCGATTTCGACTCTCTGTTCACGGTCGACAAACCGGTCATCTTCAACTTTCACGGATATCCTTGGCTGATCCACCGGCTGGCGTATCGGCGCACGAATCATAACAACATCCACGTCCGCGGCTACAAAGAAAAGGGCAATATCAATACCCCCATGGAACTGGCGATCAACAACGAGATCGACCGGTTCAGCCTCGCCATTGACGCGATCGACCGGACTCCGAAGCTCCAGCGCATCGGCGCGCACGCGAAGGAAAAATTCCGAAATCTTCAAATCGAGTGCCGGAGTTACGCGTACGAGCACGGCATCGACAGTCCGGATATCACCGGATGGAAGTGGCCGACACCCTAAGTCAGGCGCAGCTCACGAAGGGTGCGGCTCGCCCAGGATGACGCGCACCGTGTCGCGGGCGATCAGCAGTTCTTCGTCTGTGGGGATGACGTAGGCGAGCAACGTGGAGCCGCCGGCTGTAATGGACCCCTCGACTCCGATCACCTTTTGGTTCTGTTCCTTGTCCAGGTGCAAGCCTGCCCATTCGAGACCTTGGCAGATGGCGGCACGGATATCGGGCGAGTTCTCGCCAATGCCACCGGTAAAGATCACCGCGTCCGCTCCACCCATGCAGGCGAGGAATGCGCCGATGTATTTCCGTGCCCGGTAACAGAAGACATCGATCGCCAAACGTACGCGCCGGTCGTCATTCAGCTTGAGCTCTTCCTGGAGCACCCGCATATCGTTCGTCAAGCCGGAGACTCCGAGCAATCCGGATTGCGTATTGAGAAGCGCATCCACTTCGTGCGCCGACAGCCCTTCCTTGGTCGCCATAAGATTCACGATGGCTGGATCGAGATCACCGGAGCGCGTCCCCATCACCAGGCCTTCCAACGGCGTCATGCCCATGGAAGTGTCCACGGAGCGGCCGCCACGAATGGCCGTTGCGGAGCAGCCGTTGCCCAGGTGCAGCGAAATGATATGCGTCTGCTCTCGAGTCAAGTTCCGCAAATGCCGGTAACGGTACGCTACGTACCGGTGAGAGGTCCCGTGGAAGCCGTAACGGCGGATGCGGTGGCGCCGATAGAGATGGTACGGCACGGCGTACAGGTACGCATGCTCCGGGATGGAAGTGTGGAATGCCGTGTCAAACACCGCCACTTGCGGCACTTTCTGGCCGAAGATCTCTCGCGCCGCCTGAATTCCCTTGATGTTGTTCGGGTTGTGCAGGGGAGCCAGGTCGATGCAATCCTCGATACCCTTGAGCACCTGATCGGTGACGAGGGCCGATTCAGAAAACAACTCGCCGCCGTGCACGACGCGGTGACCGACAGCATGGATGTCGCCCAGGCTCTGGATCTCGGTGATGCCCGACCGGTCAGACGCCAGCCAACGAAGCACGTAGTCCAGCGCGGCGGAAGTGTCCCGCAGCGGCGCGGTGGATTTCTGGTGAGAGCCGTCACGCTGCTGGGTTGTAATGATCGCCTCTCCACCGATCCGCTCCACCTGCCCGCGGCTCAGACGTTGATCACTATCCTGCTTGATGCGCTCCAGGTCGGTGGCGATGACTTGAAACTTCAAACTAGAGCTTCCGGCGTTAAGTACGAGTACGTTCACAAGTTCACCTGCAATAGATGATGGTCTCACACGGATGGGAGTCTGCTGTCACTCGCCATTCCGCACAGGAGCCAGTTCGATGAGAGATAGAGAGGGCATCGGAAGCCCGAACTGAAGCTGCACCTTGCCGGAGGCGTCCGACGTGCCGGATCTTTCCGGCTCCAGCATCTCCAGCTCATCGCGGCGGTGTAACTCGGCCAACTGTTGGGCGTTGGGCCAATCGGGCCGGCCCATAGCTTGCCAGGCGCCATACACATTGCTGTGCGTGTTGTCGACGCGGTAGTGCCGCTGACAGAAACGCTGGCCGGGCAAGAGTCCGGTCACGACGAGGCTCACCTGGCGGGCCAATGCGTCGCTGCCGCGCGCCTTGGTTTGATCATAGGTAACGTTCCATACGAGGATTCGAACGGCGCCGTCGTCCGTGCGTGTGGCCCAAGCCTGCACCAAACCGCCGAAGCCATCGCCGTCACCATCCACAGCGATGCGTCGTGTCCCCAACGCATGAAGCAAATGGAACGCCCAGTAACGCGGCTTGCGCACGCCATCGATACCGAGAAGGCCGAAGCCCCCATGAAAGAACCTCGGCGGCGGACCGTTTTCTTCGTAGTAATCGCTGCCGCACCAGTAGGAAATCATGGAGGCGTTGCCGGAACCCTCGAACAACCCGCGCGCGGTCCACGCAGCGCCGTAGGGAAGGTCGTTCTCTTCCCTACCCCACCAGGTGTCCACGCCCCATTCCGAGACGAAGATCGGCAATCGTCCCAATCCGTAGCGCTCCAATAGCGGCCGCCAGTTGGAGGGAGGAGCAAAATAAGTGTGGAGGTCCAGGAAATCGAGGGGTGCGGAATTGCCGCCGGTCGCAAAGTCTTCCGTGGTGACATGCCTTAGAAACGGTTCGACCAAACGCGTTGTCGCCGCCACCGGTCCGCCGACGCGGAGCTTTGGATCAACGGACTTCACTGCTTGCACGGAATAGTCGTACAAGCGGAAGTAGTCTTCGTCGCTTCCCGTCCAGAATCCATGAAACCAAGGCATGCGGAAGTCCGGCTCGTTCCACACCTCGAAATACCAGGACTCCACTTCCTCGCGGCCATATCGCTCGACGAGGTGGCGGGTGAGGCCGGCAACCAGGCCGCCCCATTTTTGGTAATCCCGTGGCTTCGAAATCAAGCCTCCGAAATAGCTTGTTACCATACCCGTCTCGGTGGGGTTGACGGCGAGGGCAGATGGCATGAAACTGAGTTCGACAATCGGCCTGAGTCCATCGGCGAGTAGCATGTCGTAGAGCCGGTCGACGCCGGTCCAGTCATAGATCGGCCGGCCAGCGGTATCTTGCCGGTACACGTGCAGGTCGTCCATCAGAATTCCGTGCGCGCGGATGTATCGAAACCCGAATTCCTGCTGCAATCTTTGGTGAGCCTGGCGCAGGCCCGACCCGGCGGCGCGAAGATGCTCGTTCAAATCGCCTTTCAGCATGTAGCTGAGATGCTCCGAACTCAGACAGATTTCCCAGTTGTGCGTCAGCATCCCGGCGGGGCGTGCAGCGTCCACTCGGAGATGAATGCCGCCAGCAGCAACGTCAGACGCAGTGGCCAGCACAGGCAGCGAAGGCTTGCTCCAATAGCTCCCGTCGCTCGCTGCCACGCGATAGTAGTAACGGCGGTTCGGTTGCACAAAGGTATCCACGAAGGGTGTGTGGGGCACGCCCTCAAAAGGCCGGTCCGGGAAGAAATAGTCGGCAATGCGGTGCGCGGGTTCCGGCAGATTGGGCTGGAACGTCGATACTAGCGAAAATGGCCCGCCGGGCTCTGGCGCGCGAAAGACGTGGTACCGTACTGCTCCCGGCGTCTCATTCCATTGCACCGTGATCTGGCCCCGGCCGCCGATGGCATCGACGCCGCGCGGCGCGTGAACGAGCTTCGATTCGGGCGCCGGGTGCGCCGGCGCCAGCATCAGGAAGACCAACAAACCCACGGCCGCAAGCGGGGGTAGCAGCAACACACCCAAAATCACCCTCGTGAGCGAGCGCCACCTCACGAGTTTGGGTTTTCTTGGGAGAACGGCTGCCTCATCCTGTACCAGGGCCAGCACCAGCTTGGACCGATTACGCTGCACGCCGAAGCGATCTTACCGCAAGACTGACATTCAAACAATTACTCCAACATTTGTTTTATCGGAAATTCATGCAATCTACATCGGTTCGTAACCGCTTTCCGGATATGATCGGGCCGTTCTGCGATGACGGTCGGCGCGGCTTTTCTGACTTTGATCAGGCACCCGGTGGATTCTCTAGTTCGAAAATGGAACTGGAAGTCGGCCGTGCTCAGTCCTGTTTTCCGCGCCCAGTTGTTTTTCGCGGTTAACCTGACCGCCGGGTGGAAGGCGGCCGTGGGCGCCATGGCGGCGGAATTTGCCTACCGTTCCCTGAGCGCGGGCTTCTACGGGGCGCTGACACAATCTTTTCGTGGTGCAGAACCTGCATGGATGGCCGGCTTCACGGTCGCCATCGTCGTGCCGGTTCTGTCCCATTCCATCGAACTGCTGATCCATTGGTACCGGGGAACCCCGCATCTGTGGACCAGTATTGGGGCGTCCGTAGCCTTCACCGGCGTTTCGACTGTATTCAACTGGTACGCCATGCGCAGGGGCGTGTTCGTTGTTGGCGAGGGCAGCGCTTCGCTGGGAGCCGATCTGCGCCGCATTCCCCGCATCTTAGGCGGATTCTTGGCAGGAGGCGCCATGGCGATCGGGCGCATCGGCTGCGAGTGCGTGTTCAGCATTGCCCGCATGCCAGGCTGCGATTCCCGCGCCTAACAGGATCTCGATGATTAAGACCTTGCATTTGACCAATGCCTGGCATGCCACTTCCGGCGGTATTGCGACTTTCTACCGCGCCCTGCTGACTGCGGCCAACGAGCGCGGCCAGAGGATGCGACTGATTGTGCCGGGAGAATCCGATGCCGTTGAAGCCGCCGGCAAATACGGCCGGATCTATTTCGTCCGAGCGCCACGCGCACCCCTGAATTCGAGCTACCGCATCCTCCTGCCCGAATCGTTCGTCGGGCGCGGCGCGGCCATCCGTCAGATCCTCGACGAGGAACGGCCCGATCTGGTGGAGGTCTGCGACAAATACACGCTGCCATATCTTAGCGGCCTTCTGCGCCAGAAATGGCTTCTCGGATCGGATTTCCGCCCGGTGACGGTTGGCTTGAGCTGCGAGCGCATGGACGAAAACTTCGCGACGTACATCGGAAAGGGAAGCGTGGGCGCAACCTTCAGCCGCGTCTACATGAAGTGGCTGTACTTTCCGATGTTCGATCACCACATCGCGGTTTCACAGCATACGGCTGAGGAACTGATTCCAGCTTCGCGAGGCCACAAGGTTCGGCGAGGCGTTTGGGTCTGCCCGATGGGAGTGGATTGCAACCGATTCCGTCCGGATCGCAGGCAGGAACAATTGCGGCGAACGTTGATCGGGAAAAGCGGAGGCGATGAGCGGACGACGCTTCTGCTGTACGCAGGCCGCCTCGCGGCGGAGAAGAACCTGAGCTTGTTGGTGGAATTGATGGAGCACTTGCCGTGCGACGCAGAGAACGACTACCGCCTGCTCATCGCGGGCGACGGCGTGATGCGCGCGAGCTTTGAAAAGCTCTGCGAACAGAGACTGCCGGGGCGAGTTAGGTTTCTGGGCCATTTGCCAGACCGCGAGGAACTGGCCAGCGTATACGCAAACGCAGACGTCTTCATCCATCCGAACCCCCGGGAGCCGTTTGGCATTGCACCGCTGGAAGCAATGGCAGCGGGCCTTGCCTTGGTGGCCCCCCGCTCGGGCGGCTTGTTGTCCTACGCTACGGACCGCAACGCGTGGCTCGGCGAAGCAGATGCGTGCACCTTCGCCGGCCTCGTGCGCCGCATCGTCGCCTGCCCTGATGAGCGCCGGAGCAAAACGGAATTGGCGCGCACGACCGCCGAACAATACGGTTGGCCTGCTGTAACGGCGCGATACCTGAGCCTGTATGAATCGCTGTATGCTCTATGCCGCGGCGGGCAAGAAGTCACGGCTCCCCATTTTTACTCGACCGCTGGCAACCGGCTGGGGATCGAGATCCGGCCCGCCACCTAAAATCCGCAGAACAAAACATTTTCACAACATTTGTTTTATTGAAAATTCACGGCGTCCACATCTGATTGTAATGGTTCGCACGTATCATCGGGCTGGGTGTTTCGAAGGCCCAACCAATGATGGCGATCTCCAGGCGAACTCTAGCTAAAACGGTTCTGGCGCTGCTCGGCGGGGGACCCCGCTTGTGGCGGGCATGCGCTTCGGTTGTGCCGCTGTTGCAAGTTGACCGTCTTGCCGATGACTTTGCGGGCGCTTCCGCCAACAACCTCTCTTGCGCCTATCGCGCCGACGCCGTGATTTTGCTGTTCTCGCTGCCGATTTACCGCCGTGCAGGAGTGGGCGGCGGACTGGCCGCGATCACCGAGGCCATACATCCGGATCGCCGTTATCTCTCGTTGCGGTTTGCGGGAGCGTCGCACCCGGATCGCGCTGCAGGCCTGGATCGGGTCGGCACCATACACGAAGTCGTAGTGGAACGCGACGCGGCTCCTTACGAAGCGGCCTATTTCGGCGTGCTGACTTCATCACCGGAAGAGACCATCGAGGAGGGCAAGCGTTCACTGGGCAAAACCGGGGCTAAGTGGAACGACTACACGGCAATCGACGGACACAGCCGGTGCGGTCGCACGCGCAGCGCGGTCACTCATTTCCGGCTGCCATCGCCCGCCGGATCGAACGCACGGATCATCAAGCACGCGCGAGATCACTTCCAAGCAAATCCTCCCGAGTGGCGTGAAAGTCACTGGCCAAGTGATGCTAGCGGCGAGGCCCCCCGCACATTTCTCTACGCGCTCACGCGCGCTATCCGCGGCCGTGAGGCAACCACCGAAACCTGGTACGTGTACAACGAGCGATCCTACCGGATGCGGATTGAAAAAGAGCGGGACCCGCAGCAGGCGCTGCGGTTCGCTCAGCTCGGGCTCACGTCCCGGCCCGACGGAGTCCTGCAAGTGCGCGGGCGGATTCGCGAGGAGCGCGGCGGCCACCCCGTCACCTTTCGGCTCTGGATCGAGGACGGGCCGAAGATGAGGCTTCCCTTGCGCATCGAGTTTCAACCACGCTCCTATCTGCGGCTCGCCTTTGAAATCGATCCGAAAGCTTCCCCACTCGAGGAGAATCTATGAAATCCACACAGCTGCGTTTTCTCTGGGACAATGTCGCCGCCCCGGCCCGGTTTCGCACGGGCGTTTCTCTGCATAGCCACACGATGCACTCCCAGGAAGACATTTCTTTTCTGGTGCAGCATGCCCACCGCGTTCCGCTGATCTCTCAAGCCGTGCGGCATCAGGAGCGGAACTATCACAAGCAATGGGGCCGCAAGCTGGATTACAGCCGCGTGTACTGGACGCCACCACTCCCCGCGCGCGAGGCATTCGATCTGGAGCGTAAGCAGGTGGAGAATGGCTTGGGGCTGGAGGCGCTGATCTCGCTGACCGACCATGATGAAATCGAAGCATGCCTGCAGCTTCAGGTTTTGGATGGCGCCCGGCACGTTCCCGTTTCCACGGAGTGGACCGTGCCGTTCGGGCCCTCATTCGTTCACCTCGGAGTACACAATCTTCCGCCGCGGTATTCACGGGCACTGGTGAAGGAGATGGCGGAGTACACGCAACGGCCGACGGCGCAGGGTTTGCAGGATACGCTGACGGCGTTGAATACGTACCCGGAGGTCCTAGCAGCCCGTGGTAAAGGTAGGTTTTCTCTCAATGGAGACCAGCGAGTACGTGCAAAAAGCGAGTTGATTAGGTAGCGTTACTGCTCGTCAAAAGGTTACCGCTGTTTCCTGCTTGGCAATGTT
>Ga0326728_10004841_pt1 | contig 39039 bp, 39 predicted proteins | sample MB3enrmetagenome_FD_207602 | JGI IMG/M metagenome (GOLD analysis project Ga0326728, IMG submission 207602) | Lab enriched peat soil microbial communities from McLean, Ithaca, NY, United States - MB31MN | ecosystem: Environmental > Terrestrial > Soil > Wetlands > Peat | place: USA: New York... | reverse complement strand
ACACCCCCTCGCCCCTCCCCATCCTTATCCACCCCCACCCGCCCCACCGGCGAAACGCAAAAAAGTCACAAGCTCTCTGCGCAATCCGGCAATCCCGCATTCATTGCGCAAAAGCCGCGGACCCCAAAGGCGGGGGTCCGCGCTACGACGGCTTGACGCGGGGAGGTGAGGCGACGGCATCCTTTGCCTTCGAGCTGTGTCCAGATGACGGCGCGTGGGATGAAACGACGACCTCGCCGGAATTGCCTCCGGAAAGCTTCGTCTCTTCGGGAGCCGGTGGCGGGGCTTCTTCCTCTTCTTCCCGCACCTCGTGCTCGGGCGCGCGGCCGGTGAGCACGGTCCATTTGAGGGGGTAAACGTCAGGGTCGAAGATCACAAAATAGAAGTGCCAAATCAAAATCGAAAACGTCGCCAGGATGGCCTCGTAAAAATGCACCGCCGTGGTCACGTCAAGCACGGCCAGGGCGTGCGGCAAGTAGGCCAAAACCGAATCGTGCGCCCACAGCAGGATGCCGGTGACGGCCATTACTACCGTGCCCCAAACCAGCGCCCAGTATTCGGCCTTTTCCATGTAGTTGAAGCGCGCGTAACGCGGCGGGTTATGACGATACCCCAGGTTGTAACCCACGGTGACTACCGCGTCCCGCACGTCGCGCACCACCGGGAGCATGTCCTTCACCCAGCGGCGCCCGGCGCGATTGGTGAGCACATAAATCAGGTGGTAAATCGAAGCCGCGATCAACACCACCCCGGCGATGCGGTGCAACCAGCCGCGCAGGGGAAAATCTTTTTCCCAGCGCACGATGGGTTCCGCCCAGAAGGAGTGCGGATATTTCAACGCGAAGCCGGTGACCACCAGCGTGATAAAACTTACCAGCAATAGCACATGTTGCACGCGCTCGTTGAGCGTCAGGCGCACCTGGCCGTGCCCCCCGCGATATTGCGCCAGCATGCGCCGCGCCTTGCGCCACCAATCCAGAAAGTTGTGCAGAAGCATGGACAAGAGAATTACGGGGATGGCCAGCAGGTAGAAGGCTTTCACGAAATCCAATACCCGTCCCCCGGGCGTGGTGGCGGGCAGCGTGTGCACGGAGCCGATGCTGAAGCGCTGCCCGGCGTCAGGGTGGCACTTCCCACAGGTCTTGCTCAGGTTGGCCTTGTTCACGGTCGAGCGGGCATCGCTGGAGGGAAAGATGTTGTGCACCCCATGGCAACTGGCGCAATTGGCCACGCTCTGCTGGCCGGAGCGCGACGCCAAGCCGTGGTAGCTGTCCTCGTAAGTGGGGACGCGCGAGGCCGGCACGTTGAAGCTCGCCATCAACTGGGTGTCGGCATGGCAACGCGAACAGGCGGCCTGCGAAACATTGGCGAGTGAAACCGATGACTGGGGATTTCCGGGCGCCAGAATGCGGTGCTCCCCGTGGCAATCCGTGCAGGTGGCAGCCTCCAGCGCGCCCGCCGCCACCGCCTGCCCGTGAATGCTCTGACGGTATTCCGCAAAGACGTTCGTATGGCATTTGCCACAGGTGGAAGCTACGTTCTGCTTCCAGATCTTCGAGTGCGGGTCCGATAAAGGGAGAATATCGTGCACGCCGTGGCAGTCGTTGCACGACGCCGCGTTCATGTTGCCCTGCTGGATGGCCCGGCCATGCACGCTGGATGCGTAGGCTTCGACGGGCTTGGCCACCGCAAACATGTACTTGGCCGCCAAGGCGGGGTTGGAATGGCACCGGCCGCAGGTGTCAGGGAGATTCACCTTGTTCACCGGCGATTTCGCGTCGCTGGCGGCCACCACTTCGTGTGCCGTGCCGTGGCAACTCTGGCAGGTCGGCGCGTCACCGTTAAATTTGGCGTGCGCCCGGCCGTGAATGCTCGAATTGTACTGACTCACCTCCGTGGCGTGGCAGGTGGCGCAGAACTGCGGCCCGCGCGCGGCAGGCTTCACCACATCGTGCGTTCCGTGGCAGGTGATGCAAGTCGAGCTGTCCTTGGGGTCACCCAACATCGCATGCGCGCTGGCGTTGAGCTTGGCCCCCTCGTCCGCATGGCAGGTCAGGCAGGAAGCCGACGCCGTCTTCGCCGTGTGCCCACTCTTGGCCGCGCCGGCGTGGCAGTCCACACACCCCAGGTCCTTGTGAACGCTGTGCGCCAGGGAGGCGGGGGTTACCGTGATGGCCTTTCCCTGGGAATTCACCATCCCGGTCTCGGATCCGTGGCAGGAAAGGCAATCATCCGCGGCGAGCAGTGGCGTTCGTAAGACCGAGAAAGCCAGAGCGAGGCCAAATACGACATAAAATCCCGGCAAGCATCGCCCAAATCCCTTCTTACGGATTAAGCCTTGCGTTTGCTGCAGACTGCGTGGTGGTTTCGCCATGGTTGTCTTTGGGGGGCTAAATTGGGGCAAAATGCGCATGTTCTGGACCGACAAGACGGTACTTTAGGACTCTCCGTCCGTTTTCCACTGCCTCCACTGTTGGTGCTGCAGTTCTAGTGCCGCAAAATTCAACATTTGCAAGGGCCGCCGATGGACAATAATCCCATATCAGTCAGAAGGGAGACACTGACATTTAGTCCATGCTCCCTCGATGTTTGACGCCGTGCCGCACTCCCTGGCACGGAGTGGGACGCTCTGCACAATCACTTACCCTAAGTTTTCCCGGGACTTACTGCGTAATCTGAAAGTTGAAGACCGCGTCTGCCCCGATTTTGCTTCCGGGGGGCGGGAATTGACTGAGGATAATTCCAGGGGAGACCCCGCTGGTGGCCACCGGCGTCACCTGCCCAATCTTGAACCCGTTCTTTTCCAAGACGTGGCGAACATCCGCGATAGGCTGTCCGATGAATCGAGGGCAGAGGTAAGCGGGAGGTTCTTCGCCGCCCGAGATCAGCAGGTTCACTGTTGGCGTGCGCACCTCGGCCGTGGCGGGAGGGGGATCTTGCGCCACCACCTGGTCCGGGTCACCCGGCCAGGGGAGCACGGCGATGTCTCCCACTGTCAACCCGCGTTGGATGGCCGTGATGCGGGCCGCGCGCACGCTATCTCCCACCAGATTGGGCACGGTCAATTGCGGAGGTCCCAGGCTGACCAGCACGTGCACGTGTTGCCCCATCTTCAAGGGCGTGCCGGGGGGCGGCATTTGTTGCGCAATCTCATTCGCCGCGTATTGCGTGCTGTAGATCTTGTCTTCGACTTTGAGCTCCAAGCCCAGCCCGGCGGTGATGCGCTGAGCCGACTCAAGGGAAACCCCCACCAGCTTGGGCATGCTCTCCTGCCGGCCATGAATGGTGAAGCGGATGGTGGTGATGGCACTGAGCAGGGCCACGGCCACCAGTACCGTGAAGAGAAGGAAAAGCCGAAACAGACTCCGCAGGCGGTTGCGCACACCCATGGTGGGGGATTCTATCACGAGGCAGGTTGGAAGAAAGATAAGTCGTTAGTTTCCCGCCATCAGGCTTTTGACGTATAATCGCAATCGGGCTTGGGACCATAACATCCTTCAAGGAGGCAACTCCATGCAGACTCGGCTTCGCGTAACAATAGGCGCGGTGCTGCTGGCGCTGGCGAGCACGCTGGCAGCGCAGACCGGGCCGCTGAAAGTCGGTGACAAGGCGCCGGACTTCACTCTGCCCGATCAAAGCGGCAACAAGGTTTCGCTCAGTCAGTTTTTGGGGAAGAAGAACGTGGTGCTGGCGTTTTATGTGCTCGCCTTCACCGGTGGTTGAACGAAGGAGCTCAAGGCGTATCAGGCTGATATCGCCAAATTCGAGCAGTCCGGAACGGTAGTGTTGGGAATCAGCGTGGATAGCTCTCCCGCCAACCGCGCTTTCGCCAAGCAGGAGGACATCAATTTCCCACTCCTCAGCGACTTCCAAAGGAACGTTTCCAAGCAATACGGAATCTTGAACGAAGAACGTGGTTTTGCCAACCGTACCACGTTCGTCATCGATAAGAACGGGATCATTCAGCATGTCGAGTCCGGCAAGGACGCGATTGACCCGAGCGGGGCCGGCGCGGCGTGCAGCCTGCTGGAACACCAGAAGGCGAATTGAGACCGGCGCGCGTGGCGCGCTCCACCGATTGCCTTCCTCAATTGGGTAGGGCCATACAACTCGCGGCGATTTCTGCGCTGAGCATCCTGCTTATGCCATTGCTGGGCACATCTGCGACTTTGAAGGTTGGCGACCGCGCCCCGGATTTCTCTCTGCCTGACCAGAACGGCAAGGTCGTTAAGCTCGCGGATTTTCGCGGCAAGAAATCCGTGATCCTGGCCTTTTATATTCGCGCCTCCACGCCCGGTTGAACGAAGGAGATTAAGGCGTATCAGGGTGATATCGCCAAATTCGAGGCCGCGGGCGCGCAGGTGCTGGGCATCAGCCTCGACAACCAGGAGAGGAACTGCAAATTCGCCAAGGAAACCGGCGCGACTTTCCCTCTGCTGAGTGACACCGAAAAGCAAGCGGCCAAGGCTTACGGAGTCCTCAGCTTCACCCGCCTCTTTGCCAACCGCGTCACCTTCGTGATCGACAAGGACGGCATCATCCGCCACATCGACGAAGGCTCCGACGCCATTGATCCTTCGGGCGCCATGCAGGCGTGCCCGCTTCCGAAAAAGCAGTAGGCAGTAAGCAGAGGGCAGTAGGCAGAAAGCGGGGTAGCGCGGACCTATTTTGTAGGTTCGCGCTTTTGTTTGCATGATGAGGATGAGCATTTCTGCTGCCCCCTCACCCGCCCGGGGTCCACCCCTGTGACACTTCCCAAACTGTCACACGCCCCGGTGCCGTGCCCGGCTATACGCTGCAAACTGGCCCCGTTGAGCGCGGTGACCTTCAAGGATGTTGTAACCGACGTAGTAGGGTGGGTGACCTTATGGAATACGTCTACACTGCTTTACGGTTTTCTGAATGGGCGTTGGAGTTCATAATCATCCCTCCGTTTTTTTTCGCGTTTGTTCTCGCCGGCATAAGTTTCGTATGGGCGGGACAGAAGCAGATGCCGTTCCAGACGCACCTCTGGAAGTCGCATCACTGGTTTGCTCTTACCCACATGCTGTTCTTCGCGGCGGCAATCGTTGTAGGGGTGGTATGGGCGAATCCAGAACTCAATCCCAACCTCTCCCACCTCGCCAATCGATCCGGAGAATTGTTGTTAGACGTCGTGACATGTGGGTCGCTTGTCTCATGCGTGTTTTGGATCTGGCGCATGAAGGGATTCCGGCGGTATGCAACCAGCCTAATGGTGTTGGCCGAACTGATAACGTTTGGAGCGGTATGCGTCGCGGGTATGTCGGTATCAGGCGACTGGTTGTAGCCGCCACTTCGCCTACTGCCTACTGCCTTCCTCCTCCGTTGCCCCTTACAGCTCCGCGATCACTTTATCGTCCTTGACGGCGGGAATTTCAATAATCACCGTCAGGCCGCCCAGGCACGCGCGGTGCACAACGCCGGCAGCGAAGATGAGCACTCCGCCCTTCTCGAGCTTTACGCGCTCAATGCAGGAGTTTGCGTCGCTGCGGTATTCTGCTTCCAGTGGATGCTCGGAAAAGTAGATCTCCAGATGGCGTGGGTGATAGTGCGCGTCCTGCGGGCCCTTTTCGTTGGCGAAGCATAGCGCGAAGGGGCCTGACGTATCTTCAGCGAGTCCCGCGGCAAATTCGCTCGACTCACACAGCGCGTTAGGAGCGTCGCTCGCGGAGTGCCGCCATTCGGCGCCCTTGAGCGGCTGCTCGGGTTTCAGCGTTCTACCTGCGGCTTGGAGCTTCGCGATCAACTCGGCCGCCAGGATTTCCGGCGCCACGATCTTCACATCCTGCCGTGTGTTCAGCAGGAAATGCTCGCGAATTTCTTCCAACGGGATGGCGAGAACTCTTTTCATCCGCTTCTCACGCCAAGGTTTTGAGGGCAGTGCTACCCGCGCAATCATGGTTGTGGATGGTAGGGGCGGTTCGCGAACCGCCCATACGCCTTCGGCCCCTGTGGCCGTCTGCTTGCGAACTGTAGCGGCGGTCTCCGACCGCCGAACGTCGATCGGAGATCGACGCTACAGCCGCTTTCTGCCTACTGCCTTCTGCCTACTTCTTTTCCGCCGCCAGCTTATTCAGTACCTCGCCGAGCTTCTTGATTTCATCTCCATACCCTGCCCAATCGCCCTGGCGTTGGAGTTGCAGGGCGCGCTCGTAGTGCTGATTGGCTTCGTGGATGAGCGCCTGCATGTCCGGGGCAGCCGCGACGGCCTTGGCAGTTGGCGTCCCGGGGGCGGGCGCAGGCTGGCCGGGGGTCGAGGCTGGCTGCGCTTCCGTGGTGGTTACAGTGCCGCCGAAAATCTTGGTCAGGGCCGCGTCCAGGCTCGACTCCATCACCACGTGGTCAGAATAGGCCACAATCACGCGCTGCAATTGCGGTAACGCGCCCCCGGCTTGGGCGGCGAGATAAAGAGGTTCGACGTAGAGCACGGAATTGAGCACCGGAGTCACCAGCAGCGTGCCGCGAATCACTTTCGAGCCGCTCTGTCCCCACAGGGTCAGTTGCGGCGAAATGGTCGGGTCCTGGTCGATACGCGATTCAATCTGCTGCGGACCATAGATGAGTTTCTGCTTGGGAAATGTGAACACCAGGACTTTGCCGTAATTCGGATCGTCGCAGCGCGCCGCCATCCAGGCAATCATGTTGTCTTTGCGCGCGGGGGTGAACGGCGTCATGAGAATGAACTCCTCGCGCTTGCCCACTTCCGCCAGTTTCATGATGTTGTAGTACGGAGTCATGGCCGTGCCCGGCCCCCCGGCGGCGCTCTGGGCGACACGCCACAAATCCTCCTTGTTATAGAACACCTGCGGGTCGGTCATGTGGAACAAAGCGTACATGTTTGCCTGAATGGAAAACAATTCCTCCGGATAGCGGATGTGGGCGCGCAAATCCTTGGGCATTTCGCCGAGCGGGTGGAAGACTCCCGGAAACAGGCCCGCATAGGTCTGGATGAAGGGGTCATCCGGGTCGCTGATATAGAACCGCACCTCGCCGGAGTAGGCGTTGATGGTGGCCTTCACGGAGTTGCGGATGTAGTTTTCCCCGTCGGGAGCGGGTTCCGAGTAGGGATACCGCGTTGACATCGTATAGCCGTCGAGCATCCAGAAAAGCGCGCCGTTATCCGCGATAACCATGTAGGGATCGTGGTCATAGTAAATGAAAGGCGTCAGGCGCCTGACGCGGCCGAGGACTTGGCGGTAAATCATCAGCCGGCTGTCCGGTTGAATGTCGCTCGAGAATAGGATGTTCTTCTCACCAAACGCCAGCGCGAACAGCAGGCGCCGCCAGAAGCTCTCGACGGGAATGCCCCCCGTGCCTTGGTAGCTGGTGTAAACGTCCTTGTCGCCCTGGGGGTAGTCGAATTCCTGCGCACGCGTTTTGACGAAGCAATAATCGCTGCCTTGCTCGCCAAAGTAGATTTCCGGCCGGGTCACGTTCAACGAAACACTGGAGGCGGGGGGAAGATCCTTGATGAAAAGCACCGGCAGACCTTCGCTGGTGAACTCGTTCACCGGCCCCAGGCACAGTCCGTAGCCGTGGGTGTAGGTAAGATACTCGTTGATCCAGTTCCGCCCGGGCAGGCTTGCCGGATTCAGTTCGCGGGGCGAAAGCGAGACCTGGCGGTAGACGCCGTTGATCCAGTAGCGGTCGTTGTCAATGTGCACGAAATCGTAGTAGGTGCGGATTTCCTGCAATTGCGCAAAGGTGGTGAGCAGCGGGTTATGGTCCCACAGGCGGACGTTGCGGAAGGTCGGCTCGTTTTGGCGAATGTCGTCGAGCGTCAGGTCTTCCACGGCCGAGAAGTTGCGCTCCTCAAAGCGATTGAGTCCGTAGGCTTGGCGCGTGAATTCGATGGTATTGGCAATGTAGGGCCGCTCTTTATCGATCTCATTGGGGGCCACCACAAACCTTTGCAGGATTTCCGGGTAGATTGATCCGCCCAAAATCCCCACCACCAGCATCGCGCCAATGGCGATGAGCGGCGTGCGAATATCCGCCGAGCCGGAGCGCACGAAGAAAATAACCGCCGTCAAAATCGCCAGCGCCAGCAGCGCCCACAACACGGGCAGCGTGGCGTGAACATCCGTGTAACCTGCGCCGAACACCATCCCCCGCGGTGAAAGAAGCAGATCGTACATGCCGAGGCGAAAGCGGTAGGCAATCAGGAGGAAGAGGATTCCGCCCAAGGTCATCAAGTGGGCGCGCGCCGCCTGGGCGATCACCGGACCGCGCGGCGTTACCCACACGCCGCCCTCGGCTAGATACAAGAAGGTGGAGCTCAGCAGGCAGCAGATGACGGTGATCAGCGCCAGGTGATAAAGAAACCACGTGTAGGGCAGTTGAAAAAGATAGAAGCCCAGATCGCGGCCGAATAGCGGGTCCGGGAGCCCCATCCACGGTACCTGCCGGGCGCGCAAATAGACGAGCCAGTGGCCCAAACCCCACTGGCTGACCATGTAACCGACAAAGAGCACGCCACCCCAGATCCCCCAACTGAATAGCGCGCCAAACCGCTCCAGGGGCGCGAACTCAATGTATTCGCTATAGACCCGAGGTGCTTGCCGATGCGCCAGGGTGTGAGCGATGAAGAGGTTTAATCCGGCCACAATAATAAAGCCCATGCCCGCGATTCCGCTCAGGTTGATTTGGGCTTTCAGGATGGTCAGATAGATCAAGCGGTAACCTTCCTGATTGAACCACAACCAATCCACCAGCATGTTCACACCGTTGGTGAGGAGCGGAAGGAAAATCAGTACAAACAAAATCAACGCTACGATTATTCGAGCCCTACGATTCATTGCCATGGAAATTCTCCGGCGCTATCTTCACACAGCGGCAGGCCAGTGTCAAAAAGCATCGGATCATTGAGCCATCGGGTCATCGAGCCATTGAGTGATTGGTGATTTGCGATTGGTGATGGGTGATTGGAGCACAGGGCCATCCGTCCATTGAGTGGTTTGCGGTTTGTCGGGCGAGGTAGCACGGCCATCCTGGCCGTGTCCCGTTAGCCCCCATAGACCTTTGTTGGAGGCTTTTATTCTCTCGGCAATGAAAACGCCGGGGTATTCAAAATGTCCACCCGTCAGTAGTTTGGGAACAAGCAGGTCATATCGGGTGTCTAATAAGTGTATGAGGCTACTTAGTCGCAAGCGGAAGGTTCTGTGGTTTCTCGCCCTCGCCGTATTGGCCCTGTTTCTCGCGCCTTTCGTGGCCGTCCAGATACAGGAACGGATCTTTCGCCATCGGGCGGAGCAACTGCTCACCGACATGCGCTCACTCATGTTGCGCAAAGCGAACCTGGCCGAAATACAAGCGGTATTTAGGCGCTGGAATCCCACCGGCGATCCCCGCGGGAACCCGTGCCGTGATCAGAACTGCATCTTAGAGGACTTCTCGTCGCGAAGATTTTCATGGGTTTCGCGGGGCGATCCCAATTCCCAAAAGACCGACTGGTGGGAACTATGGATGTCCCTATACAGAATATATGGCGGGCGAGACGATTACGTTATAGCCCGTGGCACGGTGGAGCGCTGGGGGCCGAGCATATGGTATGCGGTAGGTGCGGAAAGTAGCTGGGATCCGGCCGAAGGCACGCACGACTTGGTTGGGGAGGCAATTTCCGGCTCACGAGTTTCCATCCAGAATGCATGGCAAGGTTTGACTCTCCATGCAAACTACGTGCTCGGCAAGGTGTACCATGGGGGCCTTCACCGGCCCAGTGTTATGTATGCTCATTTTGGCCAGAATGCGGACCCGGCGGATATTGCGCGGCTGACGAAATTTGATCTTTCCTGCCTTACACGCTGGCTGGCGTGTCGCGAGCCTGACGACCTTATGCCAGAAGCTGCGGCGCAATTCGCGAGGGAGGAACCCCATCTCGCGCAGGCGCGAAAGGATCACATCTGCACACCATACATTGTGGCGTTGATGGCATCGAATGCAGGTTACGCGGGCATCGTTGAGGTGACAGGGTTCCGCACCGTTCAACCGATCGGTCAGGGCGATGGTCCCATCGCCACCGTTCGGGGAATCGAGAACTTCAACCCGGTCGGTGAATGGAAAACCGGCGAAAGCCGCGATCTTGTAATTCTGGACACGAACACCAACCGCATTGTTCCCAGTCTTCCTCCCGAGGTACATCCCGGCAACCGCCTAATTATTCTCGCCGACACTGAGTATGGGACAACGACAGAGCGCTGCGGCATCGTGCCGCTGAACCCCGCGAATCTGGAGCTCGTGCAGCGGACCATTGCGGGCGACCTTCCCCCCCCGAAGCCATAGAACGTCATGCGGGCTGCCCCGACACCTCGAGATCACAAAGATTTATAGCGACAGCAAGCTGCCGCACTCCAAGAAAACAGACTTGCCACCGCACGAAAAACAGCGTAGAAGAAGCTAGTCCCGAGTCGTCACTTATGAAAGGGGGAATTCCAACATGGCCAAGTGCGACTACTGTGGAACAACCATACTGTTCGGAGGGCGGCGCCAGGGCGACCTCCGGTTCTGCAATGACCGGTGCCTGAAAGGGGGCGCACTCCTAAGCATTTCCCGGCAAGTGCCCGAGGGCGTCGTTCAACAAAAGACCTGGGAAATCCACCGGGGACTCTGTCCGAAGTGCGGTGGCCCCGGACCTGTCGATGTGCACACCAGCTACCGGGTATGGTCGGCGCTCTTTGTCACATCCTGGAACAGCCGGCAGCACGTGGCGTGCCGGTCCTGTGGGGTTAAGGCGCAACTGATGGATGCGGGGTACTCGCTGGTCTTGGGCTGGTGGGGTTTCCCATGGGGATTCCTGGTCACGCCCATCCAGATTGGCCGGAACCTGGTGGGGGCGGCTCGCGGGCCTGATCCGTTGCAACCCTCCGCCAAACTGGAGAAGGCCGTCAGAATCGGCGTCGCGTCACAAGCAGTGGCAGCGGCCCAAGCAGCTCAAAAGAGCGCCTCCCCGGCGGGTTGACATCATGGGAGGCCGGAAGCGGCGTGAGCGCATGTGAAGGCGCTCGGCGCGCCCGAACCCACTGACCTCCGGCCCTACGACGAATCAAAATACGAACCCATGCCCGAAGTCGAAATCAACCCTCCCTACGAATTCGGAAGCCCAGCGGAGTGATTTACGGCGCGCCGAAGTCGTGGGGATTTCTGTACAGCGCGACGTCGGGTTATGCGCATTCCCTTGTCCAAAAGTACCGCGCGTATTCGTAGGGGCGGTTCGCGAACCGCCCCTACGGCCCGTCCACGGATCTCGTCCCAAGAGTTCTCAATCCCGCGTGCCGAATGCTCCGCTCAGGCCGAAAATGCAACAGGGCCACTCAGTTTGTAATGATATCGTTAAAATGTGGCCAAAAATTTCCACCATTTTATGCTATAACTTTAAAGTTTCACAAATGACTGGGGGCGGAGTCTCCGGCGGGGAAGCGAGTTGTCCCTAGCGCTCATCCCCCCTGATCTGCGAAAATGTCGGCTCCAGGAAGAGCATGGAGGATTCTTATGACATCGGTGAAAGTTGGCTTCTATGGCCATCTTAGGCAATATCATAATCTGAAACACGAAATTGATAGCGCGATTCACGAAGTTCTGGAGAGCGGCAGTTATGTGATGGGGCCCAAGCTGAAGCAGTTCGAAACGGACCTGGCGGCGTACTGCCACACCCAGGAAGCCGTGGGTGTGAACTCCGGCACGGACGCGCTCTGGCTGGTGTTCATGGCGCTGGGAATCGGGCCGGGCGATGAAGTCATCACGACGTCGAATACCTTTTTTGCCACCGCTGAGGCCATCTGGGTGGCGGGGGCGACGGCGGTGTTCGTCGATTGCGAACCCCGGACGTGCAACATCGATGTGAACTTGATCGAGGCGGCCATCACGCCCAAGACCAAGGCCATCGTGCCCGTACACCTTTACGGCCAGCCCGCGGAAATGCGCGCCATCGCGGAAATCGCCAAAAAGCATAAGCTCTGCGTGATCGAGGACAACGCGCAGGCGCTGGGGGCGCGCGGTCCGGACTTCACCCTGGGCGAGCTTTCTGACGCCATGTGCACCAGCTTCATCATTCAGAAAAACCTGGGCTGCTTCGGCGACGGTGGCGCCGTGGTAACTAATCGCGCCGACATCGCCGAGGGCGTTCGCAGGCTGCGCAATCACGGCTCGCTGAAGCGGTCCGTGCACAGCATGGGATACAACAGCCGCCTGGACGATCTGCACGCGGCGGTGCTGAGCGTCAAGTTGAAGCAACTCGACAAGTGGAACGACCTGCGGCGCAGCTTCGCCAAGCAGTACGACGAGGGGCTGAAGGGCACGTCTCTGAAGCTGCCCACCGCGCTGCCCGGCTACCGGCACATCTATCATCTTTATATTGTCGAAACCGAGCGCCGCGACAGCCTTCAGGAATATCTGAAGGAGCGCGACATCACCGCGCTCACCCACTATCCCATCGCCATCCATCAGCAGGAAGGATTCCCGTGGGGCAAGGACGCGCGCATCGTGGGCTCGCTGAGGCATGCGGAAGCGTCGGCGGCGCGCGTGCTCTCACTGCCCATGTTCCCGGAATTGACCCGCGAAGAAGTGCAGGCAGTCATCGACGCCACCGTCGCATGGGACAAGGGAAAAGGATAAAGTGTGAAGGGTAAAGTTTAAAGCGGCGCCAACCTCTACGTTATCATCCGCTTTACCCTTTATCCTTTAAACTTTACCCTTTACATTTTAACTTTCAGCCGGAGTCCCAGGTCCCGAGTCGCAAAATGGTGATTAATGAGCTCAATTGAAAAGTACACCGTCGTCGTCGCGGGCATGGGGAAGCGCGGCACGCACCATGCCGACGCTTTTCAGAAGAACGGCCGCTTCAAGCTGGTGGGCCTGTGCGATATCGACGCCGGGCGTCTGGAAGCTGCGGCGAAGAAATTCGGCGTCAGTGAAACCAGCGCCGACGCTGCCGCGCTGGTGAATAAAACCCGCCCCGATATTTTCTGCTTCTGCACGCTTCCCGACCTGCGCCTGCCTTTGATCCGCGCGGGCGTGGACGCGGGCGTGAAGCTCATCGCCTATGAAAAACCCACGGCGCTATCCACCAACGAAGCGCTGGAGATGATGAAGCTCACGCGCGCGGCGGGCGTGAAGACCGTGGTGAGCCATCAGCACCGTTACGGCGAACACTACAAGAAGGTGAAGGAGATCATCGCCAGCGGCGCCATCGGCCGCGTGCACACCGTCTATGGCACCGCCACCGGCTGGATGATGCACATGATGACGCACCTCATCGACTACACGCGCTGGTACAACGACTATGCCGAGGCCGAATGGGTGGTCGGGCAGGCGCACGGGAAATCGAAGTTCGCCGATAATCACCCTTCGCCCGACTACATCGGCGGGCTGATCCAGTTTTCGAACGGCGTGCGCGGCATCGTGGAATCGGGCGATGGCGCTCCCGACGTGCCGGAAGTGGAGTATTGGTGGCGCAAGTGCCGCATCGGCGCGCAAGGGTCAGAGGGCTTCGCCGAGGCGCTGACGGGCGGCGGCTGGCGCGCCGTCACCCGCAACGGTTTCATGTCCGGTCCCGGCAGCATGGACTATGAGCACGATATGGGTCCGTACGTTCAGGAGATGGCGGACTGGCTCGACGATGAGAAAAAGGTTCACCCCTGCAACGGCGAAAGCGCTTACAAAGACCTCGAAATTATGATGGCCATCTGCCGCTCCGTCGTCCAGCGCGGCAAAGTGAAGTTGCCCCTCGGCCCCGGCGAGCCGGAACTGGAAGCACTGAAGAGAGTGCTGCCTGATTAGCTCCAGCCGAACCCTTTGGGTCTGCCAGCCATCCGATAATCAGCCCTGCGAATTGCCTGATGGTATAACTTGGGTTATACTAAGATCATGAAAACCGCCATTTCCATTCCCGACCCTCTCTTTAAAGAGGCAGAACGGCTCACCAAGCGGCTCCGCATACCGCGCAGCCAGCTCTATGCGAGAGCCTTGGAAGATTACATCCAGCGCCAGAGGTCAAAAGGAATTAAGGAAGCGCTGGATGAAGTCTACAGTACGGAGTCATCGGAACTTGATCCCGTGATTGCTCAGCTACAGGCAGAGGCGCTGGGCAGGGAGGACTGGTGATTCGGCGCGGGGAGATTTGGTGGGGATCCCTGCCGGTACCAGTGGGCTCTGAACCAGGTTATCGCCGGCCGGTTTTGGTGGTTCAAACTAACGATTTTAACGAGGGCCGTCTGCACACGGTGATCGTGCTCACCATCACCTCCAACCTGCGCTTGGCGGGCGCACCGGGAAACGTCCTCGTTCACCCGAGGGACACCGGACTGGCCAAAGACTCCGTGATCAACGTGTCCCAAACGGCTACAGTGAATAAGACTCGACTGACCCAACGGATTGGAATTTTACCGACGCCGGTAATGCGCGAAGTCGAGGCCGGAATGCGCTTGCTGCTGGGGCTTTGACTCAACTTAGGTAGATGAGATGGAACTGCAAACCCGAATCGAAGAAGTCTATGCACGCGAGACAAAAGAATTCGGCGAACAATACTTCCGCGCCTTTGAAGAATTCAAGGCCGCGCTGAACGAAGGCCGAGTGCGGGCCGCGGAGCCGGATGCGAATTCGCCTTCCGGCTGGCGCGTGAATGGCTGGGTGAAGAAGGGAATCCTGCTGGGGTTCCGCATCGGGCGGGTGGTGGCGATACCGCCTGCCGATTTTCAGTTCCGCGACAAGCACACCTATCCCCTGAAGCAACTCCCGGACGGCCAGAACATTCGCGTCGTGCCCGGAGGCTCGTCGATCCGCGATGGGTGTTACATCGGGAAGAACGTCACCTGCATGCCGCCGATGTATATCAACGTGGGCGCGTATGTCGACGAAGGGACCATGGTGGACTCGCACGCGCTGGTGGGTTCCTGCGCGCAGGTGGGCAAGCGCGTGCACATCAGCGCCGCGGCGCAAATCGGCGGCGTCTTGGAACCGATTGGCGCGCTGCCCGTGATTATCGAGGACGACGCGCTGGTGGGCGGCAACTGCGGCGTGTACGAGGGCACGATTGTGGGCAAAGGAGCCGTGCTCGCCGCCGGTACCATCATCACGGGGTCCACGCCCGTCTACGACCTGGTGCGCGACGCCGTGCATCGCCGCGAGGGCGACGCCCCCCTGCGAATTCCCGAGGGCGCCGTGGTGGTCCCCGGGGCGCGCGCCGTCACCAAGGGTCGAGGCAAGGAGTTGGGAATTTCCCTCTACACCCCGGTCATCATCAAATACCGCGACGAAAAAACCGACCAGGCCGTCCGGCTGGAGGAATTGCTGCGCTGACAACCAAGCGGATCCCAAATAAGGGTTGACGGACCAACGCGCTCTTGGTACTCTAACCTACCGACTGGTCGGTACTAGTGCCCGACCCGTCATTGAGAGTGAGGTTATGGGGAAGCTTGTTTCCGGTTCTGAACTCCTGCTGGAAAGCCTGAAGCGCCAGAAGGTGGATGTGTTCTTTGGCCTCCCGGGGGGGGCGGTTCTCCCCCTCTACGATGCCCTTTACAGTGCGGGCATTCGCCACCTGCTGGTGCGGCACGAGCAGGCCGCGGCCTTCGCCGCCGACGGCTACGCGCGGGTTACCGGCAAGCCCGGGGTTTGTCTGGGAACCTCCGGCCCGGGCGCCACCAACCTCATTACCGGTTTGACCTCGGCGATGATGGATTCCATTCCCATCGTCGCGCTGACGGGCCAAGTCCCGGCGGCACTGATTGGCAAAGACGGCTTTCAGGAAGCCGACACCATCGGGATCAGCCTGCCCTCCACCAAGCAGTCATTTGCGGTGCGTAAGGCGGCGGACATTCCCCGAATCGTCGAGCGCGCTTTCCGGACGGCGCTCTCCGGACGGCCGGGGCCGGTGCTGATTGATCTCCCCAAGAGCGTGCTGATGGAGACGGCTGAGCCCAACTACCCGCCAACGCTCGGCGCGACGCGCCCCGAGCGTAAGCGCGAGTTTGTGGACGCCGACATTGAGCGCGCCGCCGACATGATCCTGGAAAGCCGCCGCGCGGTGTTCTATGTGGGGGGCGGAGCGATTGCCTCCGACGCCTGGCAGGAACTGCGCGAGCTGGCGGAGTTGACTCACATCCCGGTCACGACAACCTTGATGGGCTTGGGCGCTTTCCCTTCCCACCATCCGCTGTCGCTGGGGATGCTGGGCATGCACGGCTCGTATGCCACCAACATGGCCATCTGCAATTGCGACCTCCTGGTGGCCATCGGCGCGCGGTTTGACGATCGGGTGACGGGCCGCTTGAACGGGTTCGCCACCGGCGCGAAGAAAATCCAATTTGACGTTGATCCTTCCGAAGTCAACAAAAACGTGCATGTGGATTTGTCGCTGGTGGGCGACGCGCGGGAAGCGCTGAAGGCGTTGATTGATGTCTTAAAGCGCCGCAAGTCTGCGCCCACGCCCGATCGCCAACGCTGGCTCCAGCGCATCGAGTCGTGGCGCGGCGAGCATCCCCTGACTTATGACAAATACGCGAACACGGTGAAGCCGCAGATGGTGATTGAGGCCATCGGCCAGCGCGCCGCGGAAGACGCCATCATTTCCGTGGACGTGGGCCAGCACCAGATGTGGGCCGCGCAGTTCTACAACTTCACGCGGCCGCGCGCCTGGCTCTCTTCCAGCGGGCTGGGCTCGATGGGTTACGGCTTCCCCGCCGCCATGGGCGCGCAGATGGCTTTCCCCGACCGCCAGGTGGTGGCCATCGTCGGCGACGGCGGTTTCCAGATGACCCTGAACGATCTGGCCACGGTGGTGCAATACCGCGTGCCCGTGAAGATTGCCATCATCAACAATCGCGCCCTGGGCATGGTGCGCCAGTGGCAGGAAATTTTCTTTGAGAAGCGCTATTGCGATATTGACCTCGACTTCGCGCCCGACTTCGTGAAGCTGGCGGAAGCTTATGGCATCCGCGGCGCGCGCGTGGAGCACCGCACCGACGTGCCCGACGCCATCGAGGATTTCCTGAGCGATCGCGAGCCGCGCTTGCTCGACGTTTGGGTGGACCCGGCGGAGAACGTTTATCCCATCGTTCCCCCGGGAGCCGCGCTGGCGGAGATGGTCGTGGAGCCGCCCCGCGTGCAGGTGGAAGAAGAAGTTTTAGATGATCTGTGGGCGGTGTAAGTTGGGTGCTGGGGGAATTATGAATTCGGAATTATGAATTATGAATTGCAGCCACCACTTGGAATTCATAACTCATATTCATAATTTTGAATTTCCCCCAGCCCTTAGTTTTCCGGTAGGAGTTGAATATGCAGTGGCTCATCACGCTGGATACCGAGCAGGACCTGATTGTGACTTGCCGCCTGATGAATGTTTTTCGGCGGAAGGGATTGAAGATTACCACCCTGGCGATGGCCGACCGGCCCAACGGTTTTTCCATGATGGCCGTGCTCGACTCGCCCGAGTCGACGATCGATCATCTCTTCAATTTCCTGCGCGGGATGGAAGGCGTGGAGCGCGTCTCGTATTACCAGCACCATACTTCCGCCGACGCTTCCTTTGTGTTCATCGACGCCGATGCTGACACCTCGCGAGTGGCCGAGGTCCTCAATACCTTTCCAGGGTCAAAGTTGATTTTCGCCAGTCACGGAAAATATCTCCTCGAGGTTCCCGCGGAAAGCCGCCGGCAACACGCCGCGCCGGCTTTTGGTCTGCCGGAAATCCTTCCCTTCGCCTGCGTGAAAACCACCCGACCCGTGCCGAGACCGGTCATGGTGGGGGCGCAGGCGTGAGAAGGGCAGTGGTTAGTGGATAGTGGTTAGTGGCGAGTGGCTGAAAGTTGCCTGGTCAGTTTCCAGCCACTCGCCACTAACCACTCGCCACTACTTCATATATAATTCTTCTTTCCAAATTCCATTAACGAAAAGGATTCAAGAGCTATGGCTAAAGTTTATTATGAGAAAGATGGCGACCTGAAAAATCTGGCGGGGAAGACCGTGGCCGTTATCGGTTACGGTAGTCAGGGGCATGCGCATGCGCTGAATCTGCGCGATAGCGGAGTGAAGGTGATCGTTGCCGAGCGCATGGGCGATCCCCCGCGCACCAAGGCAAAGGACGCCGGCTTCGAGGTCTATGATGCGTCGGAAGCCGCGCGGCGCGCCGATCTGATCGTCATCCTCACCCCTGATCCCATCCAGGCGAAGATCTACCAGGAGTCGGTGGCCCCGCATCTGGGACCGGGCAAGACCCTGGTGTTTGCCCACGGGTTTAATATCCACTACAAGTTTATCGTTCCTCCGCCCACGGTGGACGTCATCATGATCGCCCCCAAGTGCCCCGGCCATCGCCTGCGCGAACTCTTTACCGAGGGCGTCGGCGTGCCTTCCCTGTTGGCGATTGAACAGGACGCCAGCGGTCACGCGGAGGCCACCGGCTTGGCGTATGCCAAGGGGATCGGTTCGCTCAAAGCGGGAGTGATCCGCACCACGTTCAAAGAAGAAACGGAGACGGACCTCTTCGGCGAGCAGACGGTGCTGTGCGGCGGAGTCTCCGCCCTCGTCACCACCGCGTTTGAAACTCTGGTGGAGGCCGGCTACCAGCCGGAGATCGCCTACTTCGAATGTCTCCACGAGCTGAAGCTGATCGTCGACCTCATCTACCAGGGCGGCATCAAATACATGCGCTACTCGGTGAGCGACACCGCCGAGTACGGCGACTACACGCGCGGGCCCAGGGTGATTGACGCGCACGTGCGCGAGACCATGAAGCAAGTCCTGGCCGGCGTGCAAGACGGCTCCTTCGCCAAAGAGTGGATGGATGAAAACGCCAAGGGACGCCAGCGCTTTTTGGAAATGCGCGCCAAGGCTTCCGCCCACCTCATCGAAAAAGTGGGGAGCGAGCTGCGCAAAATGATGCCGTGGATCTCCACCTCCAAGCAGGAAGTCACCGCGGCCCAGGCGGCGGCAAGAGAGTAGGCAGAAGGCAGTAAGCGGCAGGCAGCAAGCAATCGACGCTTCGTAGGGGCGGTTCGCGAACCGCCCCTACTCCATTTCTGAGGACAACATGAAAACCATCGATACCAAGACCGTGCGCGGCCCGCGCGATTTCCAGGGCCGGATAAAGAAGCTGGCGCTGATCGGCTGCGGAAAGCTGGGCGAAGGGCTGCTTTCCGGCATGCTCGGTTCGCAGCTCATCCCCGTGGAGCGCGTGGAAGCCACCGTGGCGCACCAGCCGCGCGCCGATTTCCTGGCCGAGAAATACGGGGTGAAGGCTCATACCAATAATGCCCAGGCTGTTAAGGGCGCCGACCTGGTATTAATTGTTTTGAAACCGCAGCAGGTGAAGGGATTTCTCCACGAGGTAAAGAAGGTGCTGCGCAAGGACGCCGTGATCATCTCCGCCGCGGCGTCGGTGACCACGGCGCTCATCGAGCGCGAACTGGGGCGCCCGGCGCGCGCCATTCGCGCCATGCCCAACACCCCCTGCCTGATTCGCCAGGGCATGACGGCCATTGCCGCCAGCGCCCACGCCGCCCCGGAGGATGTGGCGCTGGCGCGGGAAATCTTCAGCTCCATGGGCCGCACCGTGGTGGTGGACGAGAAACACATGGACGCCATCACCGGCCTTTCCGCCTCCGGCCCCGCCTACGTTTATATGATTATTGAATCGCTGGCGGAAGGCGGCGTGAAGCTGGGCCTGCCGCGCGAGCTCTCCACGGAACTCTCCGCGCAAACGCTGCTGGGCGCTTCCTCGCTGGTGCTGCACACGGGCGAGCATCCGGCCAAATTGAAGGACATGGTCACCACGCCCGCCGGCTGCACCATCGATGGACTGTTGGAACTGGAGGAAGGCGGCCTGCGCGTCACCCTGATCAAGGCCGTGGTCCGCGCCGCCCAGCGCGCCAAGCAGTTGGTGGAAGGGCAGAACTCTTGATGGGTGATCTGTGATTTAGGAATTAGGGAAGATCCATGGCAATCTTCAGGGCGGCGGAGACCACGCTCATTTGATCGGCCTTCAACCGGCCGATATTCGCCATTAACCGGGTTTTGGTGATGGCCCGCACTTGTTCCGTTACGGCAACGGAATCCTTGGTCAATCCTCCCATCCCGGATTTGAGGGGAACGTGCGTGGGATATAATTTCGTTTTGTTTTCGGCTCCGGTGAGAGGCACAACGATCACCACGGGGCTGTGCTCATTAATGGCATCCCGGCTCACGATAATGACCGGCCTTTTCCCGGATTGTTCCGAGCCTTGGGTGGGATTAAGGTCTGCCAGGCAAATGTCGCCCCTGCGCATCAATCATAGCCTCCTAATGTAGGCTTTCAGCCCTCGAGAAGTTTTGCGGCCTCCCAATCGCTGCTGGCAAACTCCTCCGCCAGGAGGTTGGCTTCCTTCTGGTAGTCCGCGTCTTCCGACATACCCGCAAACCGGGCGTCGAGTTCTTTGCGCTTGAGCACCTCGATCCTCAGCCGCATCGACCTCACAATGAAATCGTTCAAGGATTCACAGTGGCCACTCGCTCGGATAAGGCCTTCAGCTTCCTCAAGAAGTGGCCTGGGCAGGCGAACCGTCTTCTGAGTCTTGGTGGCCTTTTGACCGCGCATCATCATTCCCCCATCGGTCTCGTCAGATCTTGCATCAATTATATCATCAAACTTAGATGCGTTCTGAGAATACAAATAGGAATCTAAATCTGCCTCTATCTAGAGATCCCCATCGCAATCAACAGACATAGACAATTTATCACCCAAATTCCGCGCTCCTACTGTTTTCGGTAAGCGGCATGTTTTCAGCATATTCTCAGCTTCGTTTTACCAAAACCGCCCTTCTCGATCCTTTGTTTTCAATATGTTCTCAGCTTCGTGGTTTTTCGCGTTGGAGGAACATAAAGTCGCCACGCAATTCCCGTAGGTTTCAGCGAAAAGGACCATCGATTCTTACCCTCTCTGGCCGGCGAACGCCCTGCCTCTACGCCGCAACCGATGCGGCTTGGCAGACCAACTCACTCCCCTCGGGTTCCTCGTTTGTTGCCGGCAGGGTTTCCGCTCGGCGCAGCACGGGCTCCCGCCGCCGGGCATAGAACTGGCGCAGTTTGCGTTCGATCTGATCCTCCAAATGAGTTTCATAGCGGATGACATCATCCAATTCCTCGCTCCGCAACAGCAGGTCCGCATCCTGCCGCACGGGGTCGTCCTCGCGGTGCCCGGCCGCGTAGAGGGCTTGCTTTTGCTCATAGTTTTCGATTTCCTGGTCCACGCTGGCGATCAGTGCTATCTGCTCATGGTCACCCTCCGGCACCTCGCCCTCCGCGGCGCGCTTCGTCAGGCCCGCGAACCGGCCGCGCAGCGTGGCGCCCACCGCCCCGGGTTTCTTTCCGTAAAGAAGGTCAAAATAGACCACACCGTCTTTCTCATAATCTCCCACGCGGACGAGGTTACGGAGTTGACGGAGAATCTGGATGACCTGCTGGAATTTCCAGGTAGAGTCTGGAAGGCCGGTGAAGCCCACCAGGGAAATTTGCTGGCGCTGTCCGAGATCGGCGAAGCCCGAGGCGGGCAGGCTTTCCCGTTTGCGATCGCCCGCGAGTTTCTGCTTCCGCACCGCCAAGGTTCCCACCTCCGCACGTTGCAAGCGCTCCAGCCGCCAGCGCAGAATGGCGATGTCCTGCACCCAGGCGGCCTCCCAACCATCGCGCGGCTCCATGGCTGCCGCCAACGCCTGGTGCATCTGTTCGAAATCGGCGGGGCGCTCGCCGAGCGCCTCCATACTGCACGCTACGACTTCGGAAAAGGGGCGCGGCTTTAGCGAATTGCGGCTCGCGACTGCTTTGCCCCGCTCGGTGCGCGGCCCGGTGGAGCACAGGCTGTTGGCACGGCTCGCATCGGACTGCGCGGGGCTGGGTTCTCTGTTAATCAGACTCATGGTTTTTTCTCCTTCACTGGGGAGCCGAACGCCTACCCGCCCGCGCCGCGGCGCTCGTTTGCGAACTGTCAGGATGAGAGGGGGAAGAGGATTGCCGGGTGGGGCAGGTGTAGCGTACGGCGATCATAACCCAACTACTCTAAACGACTGGCCTAGTAAAAGTCAAGAGAATTCGTAACCGCTGGGCTATGGAAATGACGATTTATTCTCACCCCTCGAAAATTTCCGGGCAGAAACAGACTTTGTGTCCATCGTTGAAGCGCTTTGCGTAGGGCCAAACAGCGTTCGGCCTCTCCCTCATCTCGTTTCGGGGAACTCGGATTGAGAGACACCGGATCAATTAATTCACTTCCGCCGCAAGCTGGTTCGTAAAGGGTGGCGTATAATGCGCCTGCTCGCGATCCTAAGAGGTCAACTTATGAGCTTTCAAAAGTATTTCCCATCGGTTGCTTGGCTCTTTCGAACCTTTACCGGGCGTATGGCGCGCCGGGTCTACTTCGGGATTCTCCTCTTACTGCTGTGCACCCCTCTCGTACCGCGCCTTCGCAACATGTACAGGGCGCGAAAATTCCAAGCGGTTCTCGCCGGCCTCGGGAGGGTAAAGGTGGACCAAACCACCGAGGCGGAATTGGTGAAGCTCGTCCCGTACCTTAAGCGGGGCTATTCGGGAAAGGGCCCGGACGGAAGCGTAGAGACTTGGTACGGGGTGGAGTTTACAAACGAGTTCGACTGGTCACTAAGGTGGCCCTTTCTGTTCCGCCTGGACAGTGCTGAAGATTACAATCGAATGCGGAAGGCAGCCCGTCTACTGGGTATAAGCTTCCTGAGCTTCGGGGCTGGGGTTAAGGTCCGTGACGGAAAGGTGTCGCGGGTTAGTTATGCAATAAATAATAATGGCGGATGGCCCCGTACAATATGTAACATTATCTCTGCCGAAAGCGTTCACGGCCCTTGGCTCCCGTATCGAACAGGATTCGGGGTGTCGAGCGTCGATGACGAAAGCCCCCAATTCCGTGTGTCGAGCGGCCGGAGTTGGGACGCGGAGGGCCCTGATGAAAACTCCATGCAGGTGAAGTGGACATTTGACGCCCCTCCGGAGCTGATTTCTCATCTCTACCGAATCGATCTGAGTTGTGCCTGGAGCCTGCACGGATGCCTGTCCGCTCGCGAGATGGCGCCTCTGCTTTGGCAGGACGAAACAAAGATCATGGCTGCGACCTACGCGCGCCTGATAAGCCGCGAGCCCTGTCCAGACAGGATTCTGGCCGGGCGCGTCCGCTATCTGCCCGATGTGGACATCCTACTGCTCGAGGTTGCGGATTCGCAGCAAGAAGATGTCAACACGGAGGGAGAAGCATCTCAAGAGTTCAATACGGACTACAAGCTGATCGAGGTCATTCGCGGCCGGACGGACTATCCGACCAAACTGCGACTCAGGCACAGGCAGACCGCTCTTTCGCCGTCAGAAGGGACAGGCATGGGTCCCTTTGGCTTGGCAAATCCGCTCTCCCCTATTCATAAAGTAGGAGGCCGAGTGCTCTTCTTCACCAATCTTACATTTGAATCCTGCCAACTCGTTCCCGCTACTCCGTCGGCGTTATCGGTGGTGCGCACCACCGCCCCCGCGCCCAAATTCGATGAGGACCAGATCCCCGTGGGACTTCAGTAACCAGAAGCCGTGGACCTACGGAACGGGTCCGCGCTACACTGGCTCTTTGACCCGCTCTTGTGGTTGCACGCCGCTTTGCCACCCGCGGGCGGTAACCTTGCGCCCCTTATCATCGTGCATTTATTCCATCACCGAGAATGAGTAAATCCTCCGCCTTACCCGTGCGTCGGTTGGTAACAGGAAGCCAAATTCTCCTGGAGCAAGGTTGGTGAGACGCACCACGTAGGTTTGCTCGGACACTTTCTGGAAATCGAAAGGCACCAGGTCCCGCCTCGGTCCACCGGACCTGTGGATCACGCCGCCCGTGATCATGCGGAACTCGCGCGTATCCTTCTTCTCATGCAAGCGAATGAGCTGGTACTCGGTGATGTCCGTTTGCTCCGGCATGCGGATCAGGAATTCGCAGTCAGTCCCCACACGGGTGTGGCTGTGCGCTCCATAAACGAGGGCGTTGACGTCCGGCTTGACCACACCGAAGCTCGCATGGTTTTTGGCTACTCCTCCCGTCTGCCATTCCACCACCTCCGGCAGAACCCGAATCCAGTTATCGCCCTTCTTCCAGAAAATCCCCAACTCTTTTGGCGAGTCAATCTCCGGCGTTTCCTTCTGCAGCATGGCCGCGATGAGTCGATCGGAAACTCCGGCTTTCCTCAGTCTGGCGATGTCGTCCGTGCCCGTGGAATAGTTTCCCGGCTGAGTCTGAACGATATTCGCCACCGCATCTTCACTCAACCCCGACCTCACCAATTTGATGACGGAATCATTATTGAGTGTTTCCTGGGCGAACGACGTGGTGAGAATAAGCAAGGTGAACAGCCATAGAAAAGAAATCTGACGCATGCACGCACCTCCGAGTTTAGTCTGGCTGGCGACGGGGGAATGCCTCCTGCACCTGAAACGCCACGGCCGGAAGCCGCCGCCTGCACACTCGTGGTGCGATTCCTTCGCCAAACCCAAATTCTGTGTATTTATTTGAAACTGCGAGTGTTGGCTGGATAAGCGCGGGCCGTGCTGGGCGGATCGACTGTCACCCGGACCTGACAGGTGTCAGGAACAGCCGCCAGGCAGAGGTTCTCCATAGCCGGCAATGCCGCACGGCGGAAAAGAAGGTAAAAAGGCAAAGGCCAAATGCTGGGGCTTCGTTTCGCTTTGCCGGATTACCCCCCTTCGGATTGCGCAGAGCGCAGCTCTGCGGTTGGGGCTTCACCGTGGAATCGCGGCCACCGTGGGACTTCGGCGTGGAGTGGCGGCCAACGGTTCGCAGAGCTTTGCTCTGCGCAATCCGAAGGAGCCCCAGTCCGGAGGGGGAGCCATCCGAGCGGAAATCCTGGATAGTGGCATGCGCGAACCGCTGGTTGCGATAGCGGAAATTCGTGAGCCCTTCGATGCTGCTGCGCATCTGATTTAGCGGAGTTATTCCTCGGAGCGGTGGAATCCATGAGTCAGGTACCCGTCTGGTTTGAACGCAAGTTTGACTTTTCGTTTCCGGTAGAACTCCACCCGAATCTGCGCGCGCGTCTGCGCGGCACTCCGGCCAGACTGGAAGAAACGTTGCGTGGCCATTCCCACCAAATCCTGATCAGGAAGGTGCAGGAAAAGTGGTCGGCTCAGGAACATGCCGGTCACCTGCTTGACCTCGAACCGCTGTGGCTGGCACGCGTGGGCGATTACGTGGCGGCCAGCGACCAACTCACAGTGGCAGACTTGCGGAATCGAAAAACCGACGAAGCGAACCACAACGCGCGCCCACTGGAACAGATTCTGGCGGAGTTCCGCGCGGCAAGAGAAAGACTGCTGCAGCGTGTGGCCGAATTGGACGCGTCACTCTTTGCCCGAGCCATCCCCCATCCCCGTTTGAAGACGCCCATGCGGCTCGTCGACCATTTGTATTTTGTCGCCGAACACGACGATCATCATCTGGCGCGAATATGGGAACTGGTTAACGCCGCCACCTAGTTCCGCGACATTACAAGAAGCCGAAGGCAGTCATCTTTAGGGATGCCGCGTCGTTGCGGAAGGGATTGACGGCCAGTTGCTTGTTAAGGTGGGTCATTGGGTGTAGTATCTGGACCCTCGCTCGGCCTCGCTTTTCGCGCCCGCTGAATTTAAGGAGGTCTTATGATCCCGCTGCAAGTTCATTGCTCCTCTCGAATCAAACCACGGCATGCCGGCATCATGGTTTTGTGTTTCTGCGCAGTGTGGCTTGTGCCGGTTGGGTATGGGCAGGCCGATCGGGTGAGCCAACTGATTGCCGACCTCAAGGATGCACGCTGGGACGTCCGCAAGAATGCGGCCATGGCGTTGGGACAGATTAAAGACCCGCGCGCCGTCGAGCCCCTGATCGCCGTCCTCAAGGATCCAGCCCCCGTAGTCAGACAGAATGCGGCCATGGCGTTGGGACAGATTAAAGACCCGCGCGCCGTCGAGCCCCTGATCGCCGCCCTCAAGGATCCAGAGGCGTGGGTCGAATGGAGTGCGACCGCGGCGTTGGGAAAGATCGGTGCACCGGCCGTCGAGCCCTTGATCGCCCTCCTCAATGGTTCAGATGAGGACATCCGACGGAATGCCGCTGCGAGTCACCGGGGCCATCGCGCAAAAAGTGGAGCGCCTGGTTCAGATGTGGACATCCGACGGAATGCGGCCCGGGCGCTGGAAGAGACCAAAGACCCCCGCGCCGTGGAGGCCCTGTTGGCTGCTTGGAAGGAGCCTGACCTTGGTGTGATCGCCGGAGCTTATTCGTTCTTCATTAAAAGAGGTGAAACGGGCTCAGAAGGTACTCTGATCCAGGCGTTGAATGCTTACGGCAACTATGCGATGGCCGTTGATCTTCTAAATTGTGGGAATTCGGCGTTGGAAGCAGCAGCGAGTGAATGGGCAGGGAAGCACGGTTACCGAGTGACGTCCGGGGGTGGGTCAGGAGGTCCCCGCTGGGGCAGTGGGCAGTAAGACGGTGTGGTGCCTTGGCAGAGGGAGGGAATGCCTCGGGGGTGTAGGCACGATTTACCACTGAGGTCCAGGCAGCATTTGGTGACATACATGAAAACCAATGTATGCGCCACCCGCGTACGGGCGGGACGCCCATGCCACAGCGGGCGAGGCGCCCGCGTTACACTTACGTTGCTCCGCGTGGATTGGGGGTTGGCCCCGTGTCCCGCGACCCGTGTCCGATCTCTTACGACCTCAGCAGCGAGCGTGTCGCCACGGTCTGTGCAGTTCTGACCGTAGGTTCTTCCTGAGGGGTATCGGGGATGAAAGAAAGACCCACGGTCAGAAAATCACTGACCGTGGCTACCGTTTTCCCGCCCGCGCCAGCCCGCGCGCCTTAATCCAAAATCCAAAATCTAGAATCCAAAATACTAAGACCTAAGCAGAGACCGATACCGCAACTCCGGCCGCACGGGGAATTCGTGGGCGAAGTCTTTGACCTCTGCGATAATTTCCTCCCCCTCCAGGCAGTACTTGGCATGCAGCAGGTTGGGAGCGCCGTGCGGAATGATCAATGATAAGGAACAAGCTCCGTGAGGGTTGCCGTGCGGCGGGCGATATGGTAATCCATTACCGGGAGTGATGCGATGAATCTATCAACCCGTTCACCTTTGGCTCTCGCCCTTCTGCTGGCTGCCCTGGGATTACTGACGCCGCTGCCGGCGCAGGAAAACGCACTGGCCGCTGCGGATCTGACGTGGGTCCCCATCCATTGGGAGTCGGCGAAAATCGGGGAGCGTCTCGTGGAGAAAGCCGCGCTGTTGATTCCCGTGCAGCTTGCAGGGAAGTCTGCCAGGATCCTCGTACAACTCGACCTCGGCGCGGATCTGACGCAGTTCGACGCCGCGCCCTATGAACAACTTTTCGGGAAGGGAACGGCGCCGCGCGATAAGCCGAAGAAGCTGCCCTTTACGGGGACGTTCGGAGGAGCCCGCGTGCAGAATTATCTGTTTGACGTGCTCCCGGGAGGCGGGGAAAAAAGTTCGGGTGACGAGCCCGTGCTGCTGGGCACTCTGGGCGCTGACTTCTTCCCAAATCGGATTCTTTTGCTGGATTTCATGGGTCAGCGGATCCGCATCCTGGATGAGGACGGACGGTTGCCGGAAACGCTGGAGAATCGCGCTACATTCGTACCCCTGACCGTGCGGGATGGCAGGTTGTTTGTTCCGCTCAGCATCAACGGCAAGAAAGAGGGAGGGTTCTTCTACGACACGGGCTCCAGCCTCTTCACCATTACCACCACGCGAGCCAAATGGCAGGAGATCACCGGCCGGACGGGCAACGAGCCGGACAACGAAGTGTGGCGTGTTCCCTCCTGGGGGCGGGAGGCGGTCATGGTGGGGGCGAGAACCAAGGGAGAAGTCCGCGTGGGCAACGCCCGCTTGGAACACCCTCTGGCATTTTTTGAATCCACGGGCCTGGAAAATCTCAACGCGGTGAGCCTCTTCGGGAACGCCCTGTTCTTCGGGCGATTCTTAGTCATTGTGGACATTCCGGGGAAGCGATTCGGACTGATTGAAAAGTAGCGGAATCAAGGGATGCAATGAACTGCCCATCCTCTCCCCGACCCCAAACACAAAACCCCACGCCTGTCTTTCACGACCTGAGCAGCGACCGATATCTCAATTCCGGCCGCACGGGAAATTCGTGGGCGAAGTTCTTGATCTTCTCGAAAATACCGTCCACGTCCAGGCCGTACTTGGCGTGCAGCAGCGCGGGCGCGCCGTGGGGGATGATGCGGTCGGGAACAGCGATGCGCAGAATGCTGGCGGGAATTTTCTTGTCCTGCAAGAGAGTGGCCACCGCCGCGCCAAATCCTCCGGCTTCGGTGCCTTCCTCCGCCGTCACCAGAAAATGCTTTTCCGCCGCCAGGCAGCAGATTAATTCCTCGTCCAGGGGTTTGACGAACCGCGCATTGATGACGGTGGCCTGAATGCCCAGGGTCTCCAGCCTTTCCGCCGCTTCCAGGCAGGGGTAGACCATGGAGCCCAGCGCCAGGATGCCGATGTCGGGACCCTCGCGCAGAATTTCGCCCCTGCCGATCTCCAGGGCCTTCAACTCTGCGTCCATGGCCACGCCCATGCCGTTGCCGCGCGGGTAGCGCAGGGCGGCGGGTCCGCCGAGGTTGATGGCGGTGTAGAGCATGTGGCGCAATTCGTTTTCATCCTTGGGGGCCATCATCACCATGCCCGGCAGGACGGGAAGATAGACCAGGTCGTAGAGCCCGTGGTGGGTGGGGCCGTCGGCGCCCACCAGGCCGCCGCGGTCGAGGGCAAAGGTCACGGGAGAGCGCATCAAGCAGGTGTCGTGCATCACCTCGTCAAAAGCCCGTTGGAGAAAGGTGGAATAGATCGCGCACACCGGCCGCATGCCTTCGCAAGCCAATCCCGTGGCGAAGGTCACGGCGTGTTGCTCGGCGATTCCCACGTCGTAGAAGCGGTCGGGAAAGCGCTTGGAGAATTCGTCCAGGCCGGTGCCTTCTCCCATGGCCGCGGTTATGGCCACCACGCGCGGATCTTTTTCCGCGATCTCGCAGAGGGCTTTGCCGAACACCGCGGTGTAGCTCGGCGCCGTTATCGGCCCCTTGTGGAAAGCTCCGGTGGAAAAATCAAAGGGCGTCACACCGTGAAATTTCACCGGGAGCTGCTCGGCATGCGGGTAACCCTTCCCTTTTTGGGTCACGATGTGAATCATCACCGGGCCGGGGCGCTCCTTGGCCTTGGAAAGCGCGTTCATCAACTCTTCCAGGTTGTGACCGTTGATGGGCCCGACGTATTCAAAGCCCAGCTCCTCAAATACCAGTCCCGGAATCAACATGCTCTTGGCGGTTTCCACCAGGTCCTGGGAGAGTTTCAGCAGGCGAGGGCCCAGGCGCGGGACAGCGCGGATCATTTTTTCCACTTCCTCCCGCAAGCGGTTGTAGGCCTGCCCGTGCACGATGCGGTTCAGGTAGCCCGCAAACGCGCCGACGTTGGGCGAAATCGACATCTTGTTGTCGTTCAGGATGACAATCACCTTTTTCTTCAGCGTGCCGAGGTTGTTGATGCCCTCCAGCGTCAACCCAGTGGTCAGTCCGGCGTCTCCCACCACGGCCACCACGTGAAAATCCTCGCCCTTCAGATCGCGCGCCACGGCCATGCCCAATGCCCCGGAAATCGCGGTTCCGGCGTGCGCGACGTTGAAAGTGTCGTAGGGGCTCTCATCTCGGACCGGGAAGCCGGAGAGTCCCCCGTACTGGCGAATGGTGGGGAAGCGGTCGCGGCGGCCGGTGAGAATCTTGTGGCCATAGGCCTGATGGCCCACGTCCCAAACGATCTTGTCCTTGGGCGTGTCAAACAGGTAGTGGAGCGCGAGGGTCAACTCCACTGCGCCCAGACTGGAGGCGAAGTGGCCGCCAATCTTCGCGATCACGGAGACCATGTAATCGCGCAGTTCCTCGGCAACGATGGGGAGATCCTCCCGGGGAACTTTCTTCAAGTCGGCCGGGGAGTCAATGTGGGTTAGATACTGATATTCCATGAGCACCTCTTCTAAGAACAGTGGGCAGCAAGCAGAAGGCAGTAGGCAGAAACAAAATTCGAGATTCAAAATTCAAAGGGCAAGAGTCAAAATCAGGAGTGCCTACACTTTTGACCTTTGACTTTTGCGTTTTGACTTTTGACTTCGCCCTGCTCATTTGCCTCTGTTTTCTGCCGTCTGCCTACCGTCTTCTGCCTACTGCCTACTGCTTTCTATCTACTATGTAATGCGCGACGCCTTGCAGCACCTGGGCGCGCGCGCCGTAGGGTTCCAGGGCCGCGCAGGCCTCTTCCACCAGTTGGGAGGCGATTCGCTGCGAGGCCTCGATGCCATGCAGCGCGGGGTAAGTGGCCTTGTGCTGCTGCTCGTCCTTGCCCGGGGTTTTGCCCAATTCGGCTTGCGATCCCAGGACATCGAGCAGATCGTCGGCGATTTGAAACGCCAGGCCGATCTTTGCTCCGTATACGCTTACGCGCTCCACGCCCTCTTCCGGCGCTTGCGCATAAACCGCGCCAGAGCGGACGGCCGCTCGGATAAAGGCGCCTGTCTTGGCAGAATGGATGTATTCGAGTGTTCGTACATCGGTATCGCGTCCGGTGGACTCAACGTCCACAACCTGGCCCCCCAACAGACCGCCGCGAGTCCCTATTGCGTGGCTCAATTCGCGAATCACTCGCAGCCGGGCCGAAGGCGGCACTTCGTCCGTTCCACATTCTGTCTCGCCCGGGGCTGGTCCAGCGAGGACCTCGAAGGCCAGGGTTGCCAGCGCGTCACCGGTAAGAATGGCGGCGGCCTCGCCGAAAACCACGTGGGATGTGGGCTTGCCGCGCCGCAGTTCGTCGTTGTCAAGAGCCGGCAAATCGTCGTGAATCAGTGAGTACGTGTGAATTAACTCGAGCGCGCTCCCCACCCGAAGCAAAGTCTTTTCATCACCGCTAAATAGACGTCCTGCTTCCAGACACAGAGCGGGGCGAAGCCGCTTTCCCCCGGCAAATACGGAATAGCGCATCGCCTTGTGAATGCTCGCGGGATACTCCTCCGCGGGCGGAAGGATGCGCTCGAGTTCTGCGTCCACTAACGCTCGGTTCTGCTCGAGATGCTGACGAATTGTTTCAACAGAAAGTATGTTCATCGTTTTTGTAAATCGCTTAGGCTGCGGCTCGACAGGCTAACGTGAGGTTAGTGCTTCACGTGTGCTCTCGGTAATCGCGGCGGAGTGGCTTGAGCTCGCCTTTTGCGATGGGTTCTGCGTTTGGCACCGAGAAAAGCTCAAAGTAATTGCGAGAGACCAGAGCAAGCACGGGTTTCGCCTTCCGTCCGGCTGCTGACCGGATAAGGCGAGTTTCGTCAGTCCGCTTCAACCGTTCTGCGCTAATTATGTCATCGCGTGTTGCTTTCACTTGGATGGCAAGTTGGAGCCCGCCCTTCTTTGCAATTAAGTCGACTGGACCTCGGCTGCCTCGGAAACGCTCCACTTTGAAACCCCGGCGTACTAGAAACTCTCCCACCTGCAACTCCTTGCGCCTCCCGTAGTTGTAATCCGAAGACATGGGTTCTTTCCTCTTGCGCGTCCTGCGAATATCACGTAGCCAGGATCGAACGCAGCCACTCGCCCCCCGCAAACACGGAATAGTCCATCGCCTCGTGGATCCGCGAGGGATGAGTGTCGGCCGCTGGCAGCAGTTTGCCGAGCTCCTCGTCAGCCGGTGCCCGCTGTTTCTCGAAATGGATTTGAACGGTGTCTAAGGTGATCATGCAGAGGTACCTCGGTCACGTTCACGCATCCAGGTCTTTCTCTATATCTTCGTCCCGGATTTCCAGGTTAGGGACTTTTTCTTTAAGTTCCTGCACAGTAAGGGGATCGCAGTCGTTATTGTAAAACCATACGCAGTCGTTGAGAAAGCGCCGCATGTCTGGGCCCCGGAGGTGAAAATAGGATTGCTTTCCGCCGACGTCGAGGACCATTAGGGCGTCGGCGGTATTCTCCGGCCGGCCGATCAGAAGCACACGGGCTTGCTTGTCTGGCTTAACACCTTCCCTTGAATCATGAATCCGTTTGATGTAATGCTTGGCCTTTCGATCGCCCGGGATGAATATTCCTTCTTTGTCTTGCCTCAGCTCCTTCCATGCGTCCAGTTTCCCGGTAAATTTTCCCTTTCCACTTTCAAGGTGTCTCGCAATCCCCTCCAAGCTGACGACGGGATAGAAGGTAGTGCCCCTTTCCTTAATCTTGTTTTTCAAGGTGGCGTAAAAATCCTTTTCGGCGGCAGATTTGCTGTCCGGCCCAAGGATGAGTGTGCTGCTCTGCTGCATCAGAAAGATTTCTTCACTACGTTCAGGTGCATCAAGAAGGCTCTTGGCTTTGCCGTACTGTACAAACTGACCGCCCGGATCATATTCCATTAGTTTGCTTTCTTTGGTTACAATTTCCGCTATCTCTTTTACCCTATCTGGCACATCTTTTACTGAGTCGCGCAATGCGTTTATCTTGCCAGCGAATCCTCCCAAGAAACCAGCGATGCCCGTCAGAAGCGCGAGTATAACCGTCTCCACGGAGGTCGGCGAACTGTGACCCCTTACGTGGACAAGCAAATCCACAAGATCGACGGAAATAGCCAAGGCGATTAAAGCGTATTCCTCCCGCTCAAGTCGCCATCTTCCCTGTCGGACCGGCGAATTCCCTTTGTCCTGAGTGTCCATAGAATGTGTCCTCGCCATTGACGGGCGGCTTCTGACATCTCAACCAGAGTTCGATTGTTCCGATTCAAACGGTTCCGCCACCATCTTGCCCCCGGCCTTCTTGGTCAGGATTTCCACTCTTCCCTCGGCCTCTTCCAACTGCTTGTGGCAGAACTCGGAAAGCTTCATGCCTTCCTCGTAAAGCACCAGGGCTTTGTCGAGCGGAAGGTTGGTGTCCTCCAACTCCGCCACGATGGCGTCAAGGCGCGCCAAGTTTTTCTCGAAGGGGTCGGGCTTGTCACTCTTCGCCGACTGGGCCATGGCTGTGTCCTTTCCCGCATCCATCGTCGCGTATTCCTAAATTCTGCATTGCTCGGGGACAGTTCTCCCCCCGCTTCGCCGCGCAACCTTTTCAGGAACGGGGCGGATACTGGAATTCTATCATGATTGATGGGCGGAAGTGGCCGTCGGGCGAGTGCCGAGCGCCTGCGCCACCTCCACCGCCAGAGCGTAACGGCCGAAGGGCGCGGCGATTTGCACCCCCTGAACCAGCGAACGGATTTCCAGCAGCGTTTCCTGCGCGATCTTCAGCCCCTCCTGCCGGGCGCGCTCGCCGGAATCCGCCGCGCGCATGCGCTCCATCACCGCGGGCGGAACGGAAATTCCCGGCACCTCGTTGTTCATAAATTCGGCGTTGCGGAAACTGGTGAGCGGCCAGATCCCGGCAATGACGGGAAGGTGCGGCGCAAAGGTTCGCGCCCGCTCCAGGAAGTTCGCCAGTTGCTCCACCTGAAAGATGGGCTGAGTCACCGCGAAATCGGCGCCCGCCTCCACCTTCAACCGGAAGCGGCGAAACTCCTCTTCGAGGTTCGGCGCATAAGGATTGATGCCCGCGCCCACCAGGTAAGCCGTTTGCGCGCCGAGCGGGTTGGCTCCCACATCCAGGCCCCGGTTCAAATTGCTCAGCAGGTTCACCAGCCCGATGGCATCCACCTCCGACGCGTCGCTTTCCGGCACGGTGGAGTACTGGGGAGTGTCGCGCGTCAACGCCAGAAGATTGCGCACCCCCAGGGCGTGAGCCCCCAGCAAGTCGGATTGGATGGTCAGCACGTTGCGGTCGCGCGAGCTGTAGTGGAGCAAAACCTCGATTCCGGCGCGCTGCTGAAGCAGGGCCGCCAGAGTGAGGGCGCTCATGCGCGCGGTGGCGCCCGATCCATCGGGGATATTAACAGCATCAATGCCTTGCTCAAGCAGGTATTGCGCTCCCTCGACCTCCTTAGTGGCGTCGCATCCCTTGGGAGGAACCACTTCCACCAGGACTGGAAACTCCTGCCGCGCCAACTTCTCCGCCAGGCGCGAGCGGTTGGCCACCGGGACGGGCGGCAGGGTGTGGCCGGGCTGTGCCCTCACCTCCACTTGCGCGCGCGCCCGCTGCGGGCTCAGGGAGCGCACGGCGGCTTTGATGGCTTTGATGTGCTCAGGAGTCGTGCCGCAGCATCCTCCCACCAGGCGCGCGCCGGTTTGGATGAATCGCCGCGCGTAGCTTGCCATGTATTCGGGAGAGCAGAGATAGAGGTTGCGGCCCTCCACGGTGCGCGGCATTCCCGCGTTGGGCTGGGCGGATAGCTTTTTCTCGGTCACCGCGGCAATGCGCTCCAGGGTTTCCTGTAAGGCGGCGGGGCCGACGCTGCAATTGACGCCGATCAGGTCCGCTCCCCACTCGTCGAGCGCCCGCGCAAAGTCTTCCGGCAATGTTCCGGTGGGCGTGTTGCCCTCGGCCTGCACGGTCATCTGCACGATGACGGGAAATTGGCCAACTTCCCGCGCCGCCTGAAGTGCCTGGTGTGCCTCGTTCAAATCCATCATCGTCTCGACGATAATCAGGTCAACGCCGCCCTCCACCAGCGCGGCAATCTGCTCACGAAACGCCGCTCGCGCCTCTTCCAGCGAGGTGAGGCCCAGCGGCTCCAAACGAATCCCCAGCGGTCCCACCGCGCCCGCCACGTAGAGGTCATCGCCGGCAACTTCCCGCGCCAAGCGTGCGCCCGCCAGGTTAAGTTCGCGCACCTTCTCCCCCAAACCGAATTTTTGCAGGCGGAATTTATTGGCCCCGAAGGTGTTGGTCTCAATCACCTCCGCCCCGGCCTTGACGTACGCCAGGTGGACCTCTTTGACGAGCTGGGGCATCGCCGCATTCAGCTCGTCATAGCAGCGGTTCAGGGAGATGCCTTTCGCATACAGCATCGTCCCCATGGCCCCGTCACACACCACGGGCCGCTTATCGATTCTGTCCAGAAAAGGTTCGCGCATCCCTATTCGAGTCTAGCACAACTGTTTGGGAGCGCGGTGGAACGCGATGGGTCACCGGCTTCCGGACCGCCTGCGCAGGTCGCCGTCAAACTGATAAACGCCCCCGGCCGCGGCCTCAAAATCCACCTGCCGGCCTGCGTAGAGGACGCGCACGGGCTTGGCTGAATTGGCTCGCAATGTTGCTCTGAGCAGCTTGCCGCCGCGCCAGGCGAGGTCCACCTCGAGGCCCCCTCGCGCCCGCAGTCCGGTGACCCTGCCGTCCGGCAACGCCGACGGTAACGCGGGAAGCAGGCGCAATACGGCAGCTTCTCCCGTCTGGGCCGGCGTCAGGCTGAGCGGCGTGGCCGCCGGGTCATTGCTCTGCAGCAGCATTTCCGCAATGCCGGCGGTAGCCCCGAAGTTGCCATCAATCTGAAACGGAGGATGGGCGTCAAACATGTTTGGGTAGAGCCCGGCGTGATCTTTGGTTCCTTCCCGGGCGGGATGAATGAGCAGTTGGAGGATGCTCCAGGCGTGATCTCCGTCGAGCAGGCGCGCCCACAGATTGACCTTCCATCCCATTGACCATCCCGTCGCGGCGTCGCCACGAAATTCGAGCGATTTCTTGGCCGCCGCAAACAAGTCGGGAGTGCCGGACGGCGTGATCTCTCCGCCGGGGTAAAGTCCCCAGAGGTGCGAGACGTGGCGATGCTTGTTGTTCGGATCGTCCTTGTCCTCGAGCCATTCCTGCAACTGGCCGTATCGTCCGATCTGGTCCGGCGCAATACGCGCGCGGGCGTCCATAAGCTGTTGGCGCAGGTCCGCATCGACATCCAGAATCCGGCTGGCGGCAATCACCGCGCCGAACAGCCCGCGCACAATCTGGTGATCCATCGTCGGACCCATCACCAACCCGCCCTGCTCAGGGGAATTGCTGGGCCCGGTGATCAGCCATCCTCTTTGGGGATCTTCGACAAGGGCATCCAGGAAGAACAGCGCCGAGCCTTTCATGACGGGGTAGGCAGTGGTCCGTAGAAACTCCTGGTCGCCGCCAAACAGGTAATGCTCCCAGAGATGCTGCGACAGCCACGCGCCTCCGGTTTGCCAGATGCCATGGTTGGAGGCATTGATGGGCGCCGTCCCTCGCCAGAGGTCGAAGTTGTGGTGCAGCACCCAGCCGCGCGCGCCGTATTCCTCCCGCGCCGTGTCCGCGCCGGAGATCGCCAGATCCTGGAGTGCTGCGAACAGAGGCAGATGACACTCGGCGAGGTTGGTGACTTCCGCCGGCCAGTAGTTCATCTCCGTGTTGATGTTGCAGGTGTACTTGCTGCCCCAGGGCGGTTTGTTCGAATCGTTCCAAAGCCCTTGCAGCGTCGCCGGCTGCCCGCCGCTGCGGCTGGAAGCAATTAACAGATAGCGGCCGTATTGAAAAAGCAGCGCGACCAGTTGCGGGTCAGGGCGAGTTGCAAAATCGCGGATGCGTTCGTCAGTGGGCTCCGCGGCGGGAGGCGTGCTGCCGAGATCGAGTGTGACGCGCGTGAAGAGCTTGCGGTAATCGGCCTCGTGCGCGGCAAGCAGGCTTTGCCAGGTCTGGCCTGTAAGGGCCGCGAACGTGGCGTCGTTACGCGCTTCCGGATCGCCGGTGACGTCCCGGAAACTCTGGAAGTTGGTCGCCGCCGTGAGAATCAAGAGGGCGGAATCCGCGCCGTTGACGACAATGCGATCGCGCTCGAATTTTCGTTCGCCGCCCTGCGCGAGCACCCGCAAGCGCACTCCAAAACGGATGGCCGATTCAACGACGCCGCCTGTCATGGACAACTCGCCGCCCGGAAGCCCAGCGAGGGAAGCGCCATCATGCGCGGATTGCAGAGTCGCGGAGAACGTGAGCTTCCCCGGCCGCGAGGCTGACAGTCGAATGAGGATGGCCTGCGCCGGCCAACTCGCCAGCGCTTCGCGGCGGTACTCGACGCCATCGACGGTGAAACGGGTGGTCGCCACGGCGCTCTCGAGATCGAGTTCGCGCCGGTACCCGGAGAGGCCCTGCTCGGGTACATCCGGGAATTCGAGCAGCAGATCGCCCAGCGCCTGATATTCACGCTGGGTCAGCGGCACGCTCATGAACTCGCGCATGGCGAGCGCTTCCGCTTCCGCCTGTTTGCCATCCCACAGGAGCTTGCGCAGCGTTCCGAGGTACTGCACGGCGCCGACGTGCGAGTAGCTGTGCGGGCGGCCAGTCCACACCGTGCCTTCGTTGAATTGAATGCGCTCGTGGCGCGTGCCCCCGAAGACCATCGCGCCCAGGCGTCCGTTCCCCAGGGGAAGCGCCTCCACCCAGGCACTCGCCGGCTGCCGGTACCACAGTGACAGTGGGGCGGGTGAATGGGTTTCGACGCCCAGCACGGAAGCCGCGAGCGCCAAAACGAACCCCAAGGGCAGAAGTTGCTTGTGCATTTGGACTCCCCCGCGGTCCCTGCCAGGGCCTTCCGCGTTCCCATCATTGCTGATCAGCGCTTCTGCGTCTCCACCGTAAGACGGTGGCCTTCAGCTCTCGAGCGCCTTCCGGCAATACGCATAGCATTTCTTGACCTCGGTGATGTCGTCGAGGCGCTCATAATACTTGTTGTATTCGTATTCGATGTTGGCAGGAATCTTCCAGTGGTTATCGCGCACGAGGCGCAGGACTTCCACGATGGGCGTGTTGCCCTGGCCGAAAGGATAATCCTTTCCGTGATCTTTTTTCCGGTCCTTGATGTGCAGCGTCACGATTCGGGCGTGGTGCTGGCGAATGAAAGCGACGGGGTCCTGGTTCGCGGCGGTGAAGTGACCGATGTCAAGATTGATCCGGGCATAGGGGGATGCACCCTGCAGGGCGCGTTCGATACTCTCCGCGGTTGAGAACTCTTCCGGATCGGAAGTCACATCGTGGTTGTGGTAACCCACCATGATTTTGTACTTCTGCGCGTACTTATCGATGCGCGGGACCATATGGATTTTCGTGGAAGTCGTCATGCAATCCAAACCCAGCGCCTGGGTCATCAGAAAGCCTCGCTCGATCATCTCATCGGTTAATTCCGGGCGAAAAATGTACCCATTCGCGGAAAGACTGATGCCGGCATCATCAAACTTCTTACGCGCTTCTTTGAAAAAGCTGAGCGGCGCATCGAGCCGCCACTGGTTGACGTCCGACCCGTGTGTGTAAGGCTTCGAGAAATGAATTTCCGTGAGTTCGCACTCACCCAACCCCACCGCACGGAACGCCGCGATCATTTCGTCCAAAGAAAGGTCGCGGAACGAGTAGGCTTGCGCGCCAAGCTGCACGCCGCGAACCACAGAATTGATTTTGGTGGCGCCCCAAACTTCGTGGGCGGGAACCAGCGCACCGGCACATCCCGCTAATACCATCTTCCCTGCGTCACGTCTGGATATAAGAGCCATAATTCCTCCTTAAATGTCACGCGCCATCACCCGCGCGTCTTCGACGGGGTTCTCATAATAGTCCCGACGAGTGTACAGCAACTGGAATCCTGCCGACGCGTAGAATGCCAGCGCCGGCTGGTTGGAAGCACGCACTTCCAGGAAAAGGCGGCGCACCCCGGATTCTTTCAGGGCGTGGAATCCTGCCTCCACCAGGGCGCGGGCAATTCCCTTTCGCTGATGGGTAGGGTGGACGGCGATGTTGCGCAATTCCGCTTCATCCATCACCCGATGGAACGCCACAAAACCCGCAACTTCCGGCAGGTCCGCGCCGGCAATTTCCGCCACCAGGACCGTTCCACCGCGAATGCGGGCCAGATGGATGTAATCCTCCAGGTGCCACTGCGCCGCTTGGGGACACTGCAACTGGATCGTATGAACGGCGGCAAGATCAGCATCGGCAAAGGGTCGAATCTTCATGGGGTGCTGGGCGCCAGGCGCCGGGTTCTGGGTGCTGGATCACCTTGGACTGCGGCGGGGGGGGGGCCCCCGGGGAGAAACGCCCCGACCAAGAAAAAAGGC
>Ga0326728_10004840_pt1 | contig 39044 bp, 31 predicted proteins | sample MB3enrmetagenome_FD_207602 | JGI IMG/M metagenome (GOLD analysis project Ga0326728, IMG submission 207602) | Lab enriched peat soil microbial communities from McLean, Ithaca, NY, United States - MB31MN | ecosystem: Environmental > Terrestrial > Soil > Wetlands > Peat | place: USA: New York... | reverse complement strand
GCCGCCGTCGCCCACTAACGTTTGCGGCCCCTCCGGCGCGGGACAGACCGCCTGGGGCGTTCATTACAGTGATTTTCATGGGGTCTTGTGGGCCATCTTCTCTGGCCCATATTCCACTCAGGATGACAATTCAGAGATGATGAATAATCCAGGCGTAGGGGCGGTGCATCCTGGCCGAACACGTATCGTGGGTCGTGTTCAATTCCGCGAAGTTTACCACAGAGCCAGAAATTCTTCGCAGCTCCGCTGATGGTGATGCTCTTCCCGATCCTGAATATATTTCTTCACTACGGGCACCTGGGAGCCCGCTTCGCGGGCTTGAATCCCCCGCTCCCCGGCATAGAGCCTTGCCTGTGGACTGCATCCAGAGTTACTGTTGCCTTTTCACGCTCTTCCTGAATCGAAAGGAGCGCTATGCTACGGCGGGTTCTTATTGCCCTGTTGCTCCTTCCCCTTGGTGCCGCATCAGCCCAGAATTCATCCCAACCGGCGGCAAAGAATAATCTTTCGCAGGAGGCTTACGTCGTCGAGCAGCGGACCCGGAGGTTGCGCTTCGAAAACGACGGGACCAGCGTCCAGCAGACCACGGCTGCGATCCGCGTCCAGAGCCAGGCTGCGGTCCAAATGTTGGGACAGATCATTGTCGGATATTCCAGCGCCACCGAGAAACTGGAGATCAATTACGTCCGGGTCCGTAAGCCGAACGGTGAAGTCGTGGAAACTCCTGCGTCCGGCGCGCAGGATTTTGCTCCTGAGGTGCTGCAGTCGGCTCCCATGTACAGCGACTTTCGCGAACGACACATCACCGTCATGGGGCTTCGTCCGGGCGACGTCTTGGAGTACCGCACCACGGTTCACGTGGTCACGCCGCTTATCCCGGGAGAATTCTGGTTCGCATACAGCTTTCTCAAAAATACGGCGATCATGGAGGAACGGTTGCAGATTGAGGTCCCCAGTGGCCGCGAGGTGCAATTGAAGAGCCGAATTCACCAATACGAATTGCACGAAGACCCCGGTTATCGGACCTACACCTGGATAGTGCGAAACATCATCCCCGATCGCCTCAGTGCGGAGTCGAAGGACGGCGACATAGAGGAAGCCGCCGAGGCGCCTGATATCCAGTTGAGCACGTTCCGCGACTGGACCCAGCTGGCCCGTTGGTATGGCCGGTTGCAGGGCGCACGCGTGGTAGAGGACGACGCCATCCGGAAGAAAGCCGCCGAACTGACCCGGGGCGCCACCACTGCGGCTGAGAAAATGCGCCGCATCTATGACTTTGTAGCCAAAGAGTTCCGTTATGTAAGCCTGTCGTTCGGAGTCGGCCGCTTCGAACCTCACGCTGCCCCTGACGTGCTGCAAGCCGGGTATGGCGACTGCAAGGACAAGCACACTTTACTGGCGGCATTGCTGCGCGCGGCAGGCATCCAGAGTTACCCGGTCTTGGCCAACAGCGAACGCCAAGTTGACCCGGATATACCCTCGCCCGCCCAGTTCGATCATGTGGTAACCGCGGTGAAGTCGGGCGACGAACTCGTCTGGCTGGATACCACCACCGGCATCGCCCCGTTTGGCTACATTTCGTATTCCCTGCGCAATAAACAGGCGTTACTTGCCTCGGAAGACGCGAACGCGGGCTTACGCCGGATTCCAGCCATGTCTCCGGTGAAGAACACGATCGTTTTCAGTGTTGACGGGAGGCTATCGGAAACCGGCGCCATGGACGCCATGATTGACGTAAGCGCCACCGGGGACAGCGACTGGCCACTGCGATTGTTGTTTCGCGATACCGCCGAAGCCCAGTGGCAGGACTTGGTGAAAGCGCTATCGTTCCGTTGGGGCTTTGGCGGAGAGATTTCCGAGATGAGCGTGGGGCCTATCGAGGAAACGGCCAAGCCTTTTCATCTCCGTTATCGCTATCGTGCGGACCATTATCTCTCCGTTCCCAACCCGGACGCCCGGCTTCTGGCTTTTCCACCTCTGGCACTTCGGAAATTGAGCAAGAAACCGAAAGGTTCCGAAATGCTGGAAGTGGGGCCGGCGGTGGAGGTTACGCAGCGGACGCGGATCCAATTCGCCGATAACTACACCGTGAATTTGCCCCTGCGGATCAACCTCACCCGGGATTATGGGGAGTACTCCACAGATTATGAGATGACCGGCCGGACGCTGGAGGCCAAACGGCAGTTTGCGCTGAAGGTGAATGAGATAGCGGCGACACGCCGGCTCGATATCGAATCGCTGTACAGCGTCGCGCTCAATAATCAATCGCAGATCATTTCCTGCTCCATTACTGCTCCCACGCGCTCCGCGACCGCCCCTGCCGTTTCGGGGATTAGGCCAAAGGAACTTCACCAGGCTGCGCTCAAGGCTTTGGATCAGAGGGATTTCGCAACCGCCGAGGAATTGTTGCGGCGCTTCGTAGGCCTGGAGCCCGCCGATCCCGGCGCGTGGGACGAACTGGGTCGTGCGCGGGTGGGACTTAATCGTCCAGCGGACGCCCTGGTTGCCTTTCGTAAGCAGGTGGAAGTGAATCCTTTTCACGCGCGCGGCTATGCCGATCTCGGCGCGACTTTGCAACAGCTGGGACGGTACGAAGAGGCGGTCGCTGCTTTTCGCAAACAACTGGAAAGCGCACCCACCAGCAAGTCTGCCCGCAAGAACTTAGGCTTATTGCTGGTGCAGATGCATCGCGACCAGGAAGCCCGCACCGAGTTGGAGGCCGCTGCCTCTCTTCCTCCCACCGACCCCGAAATCCTAATGGCGCTGGGACAGGTTTATCTCCAGACCGGCGAAACCGAGAAAGGCCGGACGGTGTTGCAGGAACTGATGGGCAGCGTGCGGCCATTTGCCGAACAAGATATATATGCGGCCGCCTTACGTGAAGATATTGACCCGGACCAGACCATCCGCGCCGCCCAAAAGAGCCTGGACAACATTGGCGAGCTGTTCGACGCCGGCGCGTACGACGATGCCGGGCCTTCTGCGTTTGTGGCGATGCACTTCGTCGCCCTGCAGTGGGCGCGAATCGGCTGGGCGAAATCTTTCCAGGGCCAGACGCTGGATGCGGTCCGTTACCTGGAATCCGCCTGGCTGCTGGCGCAGTCCGGAACGGCGGCCAACCGACTGGCGCGCGTATATGAAAAGGCCGGCGATGCGGAGAAGGCGAAGCGGATGCTAGCCCTGGCAGCAGCCGCGGGAGGCGCCGAAGCCGGAAACTCCCGCGAGCGCCTGTCCAAGCTGTTCACCAGTGCCGCTGCCGCGTCCCAGGAGATAGCGCAGGCGCAGGCGGAACTTGCTCGGATGTACTCCGTCAAACTTACCGGGCTGGCAAGGAAGAACACATCTGCTGAGTTCGTGCTGGTATTCGACGGAGCCAGCAGGCCGCAACGAATCGAGTTGCAACAAGGCGACCGGGAGCTGGCTGCCGCCGGGAAGAGCATCATGGAAGCTGGGTACCCTATCCGATTTCCCGACATGTCTTCGGTGAAGGTCTTGCGCCGCGCTGTAGTTTCGTGTGACGCGGCGGCGTGCACGGTTACCCTGAAACCGTTGGGAATTCTGCAATCCGGCGTCGGCTCCCGCGGGCCAAGCTGAGGTCGCTTGCCTGGCAGTCGTGGGCGCGAACGGGTATCTCGCCGGCGAGCGGCCGCCATCTTAGCCTGGCGGATAGATGCAGTCTTCGACGAGGGTCGAACCGTTAGCCAGCCTCACTTGCTGTCTATTTCGAGGTTGCCGTCCGCCGGGCGTGGTCGAGAGAGCAGTTCGGCCGTCCGCCGTCGCGCGCTTTGCCTCCTGCGCGGTTGGCCCATAGAAAAAGGATTTGAGCTTCTGCCAATAGCCGGGGGAATTCTGTGACGCCGCGTTGCGGGCGCGTTCCGCCTCTTCGCGCAGCGCGGCATGCCGCAACCGCACCGCTTCCTCTTCGGCAACCCATACCAATCTGCGCATGGCCTCACCGCAGTTCACGCACAACGAGTGTTCCTCCTCGTTCTCAGTCATACTGGCCCCACAAATACCGCATTGAACGTACATCTTTCCTCCCAAATTCATTCAACGGACAACACGCATCCCCGGAAGAATGCCCCGCCATCACGCTTCTGTAGAGCTTTTGCAGAAGCGCCCTCGCCTGCGCGAACCAGTGGAAACTGATCGCCCACGCGTCCGGCTAAAGTCCCGCCTCTTGATTACATCCTTGCTGGTTTCAGATCACTGTTAGTGACGAACGTATCGGATGGAGTATCTATAGCGGCGTTGGCCGATTGAAATGTGACCTAATCAAGACATATCTAACATTCAGGAACATACCATTTCCCGAAAAGCGAGACAACGGCAATAAATCGATAAGTGCGATGAATAATCACGGCGCCGCTCGCAAACCCATGATGTCGTTGGCAGTAAGGGAACAAATTAATTTTCTTTAACGAGACCGGCAGCGCACCAGAAACGACGCGCCTGGGCGGGGTTGCCATTGTCCAGGCTGTTGCGGGCGCGTGGTTTCGTCGAAAAAGGTAGCGCTAGTCTCCAGACCGGCTGTGGCGAGAGCCTCCAGCCTCGCGCATAAGCATGCTGCCGGCGTGCCTCGAGCCGCTTGCGGCTTGTTGCTTGTCGCTTGTGGCTTCCTCATCCAGTCACATAACTCAGGTGACTCGTATCACAGCTTCATCCTTTTGGAACGCCGATCATCGAAATGAAAATTCTCCAGGTTGTTGCTTGCCGGTCCGGTGTTGGCAAAGGTCGAGGAGGCCCGATTAACTCAGCCCAAAACCTTGTTTCGGCGGAAACTTGTGGGGGGCATTGGTATGTTTGATCGCCCCGAGTTGAGCGAGGCGCGGCAACTGATCGAGTCCCAAGGGTTGCGCTTCGAGCCGCAGTTTGACGACCTGGTGGGGCTGTTCGACAATGGCCAACTGGTTGCTTGCGGAGCCCGCGCCGGCTACGTCCTCAAGATGCTGGCCATCGCTCCCTCCCACCAAGGCACAGACGCACTGGGTGAATTGGTTACGCAGCTCATCCAGTCGGCCATGGCGGCGGGACACGATACCGCCTTCGTCTTTATCCTGCCCCAGAACGTAGCCAGCTTCGAAGCCCTCAATTTCCGGCTGCTGGTCACCTGTGCCCAAGCCGCGCTGCTGGAGCACGGACCCGGCCTTCCGGCGTATCTGGCCGGCCATGCCTTCCAGATTACGCCGGGGCACAACGGCGCGGTCGTTATCAATGGCAATCCCTTCACCAACGGCCACCTTTATCTAGTGGAACAAGCCGCGAAGCAGGTGGATCGCCTGTACCTTTTTGTAGTGCGCGAGGACCGCTCGGTTTTTCCCTTCGCGGTCCGCTTTCGCCTGGCGCAGGAGGCCACGGCTCATCTCCGGAATGTGACCGTGCTCGACACCTCCCGCTATGCGGTAAGTGCAGGCACCTTTCCCGCATACTTCCTGAAGCGGCTGGATGATGCCGCGCTGGTCCAGATGCAAATGGACGTAAGCCTGTTCGCCGAACGCATTGCCCCGTGCTTCCACGTCGCGTGCCGCTTCGTGGGCCAGGAACCGCTGTGCCGGACCACAGCGGCCTACAATCAGATCATGGCCGAGGTGCTCGCGGCCCATGCCATAAAGTGGATAGAATTGCCGCGCCTCGAGGCCACGGGCTTGCCCATCAGCGCCACGCAGGTGCGCAAAGCCTTTGCGGAAAATGACGCCGAAACGCTCCAACGTCTGGTTCCGCCGGCTACTTTCCGATTCCTGCAATCGCCGCCGGCGCGGGCCATCGCCGAGCGGCTTCGCACCGAGGGAGCCTAGTTTATGCACATCAAAAGCAAGGCCAGCGCGGGCACCATGCAGTCCAGCGACCTGATGGTCGTGGTGGCGCCCAGCGACACTTTGCGGATCGAAATCGAATCGACCGTGAAAAAACAATTCGAACCCCTGATCCGCGCGCGTATCAGTTCGACTCTGGAGAAACTCCAGGTCACCGCGGGTCACATTCAGGTCTCAGACCGCGGCGCTCTCGATTATGCCATTGCGGCGCGAATCGAAACGGCCGTCCGCCGGGCCTCAGGAGAGTAAGCCATGGAAAAACTCTGGTACCGGGAATGCACCACCGGGCGGCGATTCATCATCAAGCTCGAGCCGGGCGCGAAGATTACCGCTGCCCTGGTGGATTTCGCCGCCTCCAAGAAATTGCCTTTCGCTTCGCTGGTTTCGGCCGTCGGCTCGGTGCGCAACGTGGAATTCACGGGCATACAGGCGGGAGCCCACCTGCCCATGACCGAAGCCCGCTTCAAGACCAACTGCCTGGCGGGCCCGCTGGAATTGCTGACCCTGGATGGGAATATCGCTCCCACGGCCGAGAGCCGGCTGGAGGGCCAATTCTATATCCTCGGGTCCAAGTCCAATGGCGACGTGGTGGGCGGACGCCTGATCGAAGCGGAGGTCTTCACCACCTGCGAAATCGTGCTGGCGGAATATCTGGTGCAGGGCATCGAGTTTCACCACTCTACCACCAGCGGCGTGGACACCATTTATATCAAGGAAAAGGCGTGAGTCTCCGAGGAGCGCGAGCATGAATCTTCGTCGATCGCTGCTTTACGTGCCGGGCAACATGCCGGGCATGCTCCAGAATATTCCGGTCTTCGAAGCCGACGTGGTGATGATCGACTTGGAAGATGCCGTGCCGCTGCTGGAAAAGGACGCGGCCCGGCTGCTGACACGGAACTTTCTGCAGTTCTACCAGGACCGGAATAAAGAGATGTTCGTGCGGATCAATGCGCTCGATACGCCGTATGCCGCCGACGATCTGCGGGAAGTCCTGCCCGCTCTGCCCGATGGCATCCGCCTGCCCAAGGCCGACAATCCGGAGGTGGTGGAAAGGCTGCATACGCTGCTCACCGAGCACGAAGAGCGGCTGGGGCTCAAGATTGGCCGCTTCAAGATTATCCCCTCCATTGAAAGCGCCCAGGGAGTGCTGAACTGCGTCGAAACCGCCCGCGCCTCCGCCCGCCTGGTGGCGCTCGCCTTCGGGGCGGAAGACTTCACCGCCTCCATGGAGATCGACCGCACCAAGTCGGGCGAGGAACTGTTCTCCGCGCGCACCCAGGTGGTCTGGGCCGCGAAAGCCGCGGGGCTGCAGGCCATCGATTCCATCTTCGCGGATGTGAACGACATGGACGCCCTGCGCGCCGAGACCCTGCTGGTGAAGCGTCTGGGCTTCACCGGCAAGTCGCTGGTTAATCCCCGGCAGATCGATGTGATCCACGAGGTGTTCCGTCCTTCGGAGGACGAAATCCGGCATGCCCTGGAAGTGATGGAAGCCATCAAACGGGCGCGGGAGATGGGAACCGGCGTCATCTCCCTGAAAGGGAAGATGGTCGATGCCCCCGTCGTGCGGCGCGCCGCCCGGACCATTCGGGAAGGCGTGGCCTTCGGTATGCTCGAATACGACCTTTCCGATGAGGTGATCCATGGCGAAAAATAGCCTGGGACGCGAGATCCCGGAACAGTGGCGGGGCCGGCCGCTCGATCCTTATGTGGACCCCTGGAACCGCAAGCCGGAAGTGCTGCGTTCCACCCGGCCTCTGGTGCGGCACCGCCGCGGCGATAGCAAGCTCCTGCCCTCGCTCCGGGCCGCGATCGAGAAGTGCGAACTGAAGAACGGCATGAATATCTCCACCCACCATGCCCTGCGGAACGGCGACTATCTTCTGAACCTGCTCGTCAAGGAACTCGACTGCATGGGCTTGCGCGACATCGGCATCGCCGCCAGTTCGGTCCATCCCGTCCATGCGGAGATCATTCCTTACATCCGCAAAGGCGTAATCACCCGGATTGAGACGGGGGTGAACGGCCTCATCGCCGAACTGGTCAGCAAAGGTGAACTGGACTGCCCCATTGTGGTGCGCAGCCATGGTGGACGAGCCCGGTCGTTGGCTACCGGAGAAGTCGAGGTCCATGCCGCCTTCATCGCCGCCCCCTGCTGCGACATTACCGGCAACCTCAATGGGGTACACGGGCCTTCAGCCTGCGGTTCCCTCGGCTATGCTCACGTCGATGCCCGCTATGCCAGGAAAGTGGTGGCCGTTACCGATAATCTGGTGCGCTTTCCCGCGGCCCCGATCAGCATTTCCCAGAGCGAGGTGGATTATGTACTTAAAATCGAATCGCTCGGGGATCCGAACAAGATCGTCTCCACTACCACTCGCCTAGCCCGCGACCCGGCGGCACTGCTCATTGCGAAATATGCTTCCGAAGTTATCGAGGCTTCGGGGCTGCTCAAAGATGATTTCTCTTTTCAGACCGGCGCCGGAGGCACCTCGCTTGCAGTAGCCGATCTGATCCACAAGAAAATGGCCGCTAAAAAGATCAAGGGCAGCTTCGGGTGCGGAGGGATTACCGGATATTTCGTCGATATGCTGGAGCAGGGGTACTTCGACACGCTTTTCGACGTGCAGTGTTTCGACCTCAAGGCGGTGGAGTCCCTGCGGCGCAATCCCGGGCACCGGGAGATCAGTGCGAGCCTCTATGCCAATCCCTACAACCGCGGCGAGGTCGTGGACATGCTCGACTGCGTGATCCTGGGTGCCACGGAAGTGGACGTGAATTTCAATGTAAACGTCAACACGGAATCCAGCGGTCTGCTTCTGCACAACACCGGCGGCCACTGCGACGTGGCGGCCGGGGCCAAGCTGGCCATTGTAGTGGCGCCGGCTATCCGGGGCAGGCTGCCTATCATCCGCGATGCTGTCACCACCGTGACCACCCCCGGCGAAACCGTAGACGTGATTGTTACCGACCGGGGCATCTGCGTTGCCGATCGACACGTGGAACTCAAAAAGGAACTGTTGCGGCGCAATCTGCCGCTGAAAGATATCCACCAGTTCCACGAGGAGATTACCCGGATCACGGGTGAACCCAGGCCCGTTGAATTCGACGACGAGGTGGTGGCCCTCATCGAATACCGTGACGGTTCCATTATCGATGTCGTCCGCCGCGTTCACGAATGAATTGGAAGTTGCGTTATCTTGAGGCGCGCGACGCGCGCCAGCAGGCAGTGAACCGCCTCCTGGGACCAGCCAGGCCGGGAGATGCGGCCTCATTACTGTTGCTCAGCGCCAATATTCCCGGGGAGGAGAAGCATCGCCCCGGCGTCGCCCGCCTGTTGCGCAATGCCCTGAGCGCCCTCACCGGCGCGATCGGGCTCAAAGGGCTGCTGAGCGGTAGAGACCTCCTTGGCCCCTTCCATATCGGGCGTTCGAACCTGCCGCCCGCAGAGGCCAAACGGATTGCCGTGGCGATCGAGGCTGAGAACCCTGCCGGACGCCTGGTCGATGTGGACGTCTATCGTCCCGATGGTTCCCAGCTGGATCGCGCCGCTCTCGGTTTATCGCCCCGGGCTTGCCTGCTGTGCTCCGAGCCGGCGCGCGAGTGTATCCTTCTGCAACGTCACTCCACCGCGGAACTGCTGGAACGTGTGGATTCTCTCCTCCGGCCTCTGGCGCCGGTCCCGACCCGCGTTGCGCCGGAAGCGCTTGCCGTTAATTTGAGGGTGGGGGCGTTGTGCGAACTGGATCTTACTCCCAAGCCGGGACTGGTAGACCTGCGGGACAACGGCTGCCACCCGGATCTTTGTTATGCCGACATGCGGGCCTCGGTGGAATTGCTTCCCCGCTACTTCGAGGAAGTCCTTGCCTGCCACCGGCGGCAAGCCCCGCTCGAGGATTATGTGCGGGCCGGGATTGAGGCCGAAAATCGCATGCGGCAACAAATTCATTCCAATGCCCACAAGGGCTTCATCTTCCTGGCCGGCGTGGTGCTCATGGCCGCCTGCCGCTGCGACGGGCAGGTCGCCCGGCTTAGCCCGGCGGTCGCCGATATTGCCGGCAGCTTTTTTGCCCATTTCGCCTCCCACGATTCTCACGGCGCAAGCATCCGCAAACACCATGACATCGGCGGCCTGCGCGGGGAAGCCGAGCAAGGTCTGCCCGCCGTATTCGAGCATGGATGGCCGAAATACCGCGAGGCCCTGGACGCGAACTGGGATTCACAGGATGCGAGTTTCTATCTCATGGCAACCCTCATGCAACGGGTGGAAGACACAACCGCCATTCATCGCTGCGGGCTCGAAGGCCTGCACCGCCTTCGTCGGGATGGCGCCCATCTGCAGCGACTATTAGAAGAGCAACAGGCGCCGGAACCTATGCTGGCCTCGCTCAACGAGGAATACCGCAGATCGGGCCTGACCATGGGCGGGGTCGCGGACTGCATGGCCCTGACCTTCGCCTTGCAGGAAAGCGCCAGCTATTCCTAAACTGGCAACGGAAGAAGAGTATGCGCCAGCTTCTCATGATCGTATTGTTGTCGGCGCCCCTCGCGTGGGCTCAAGGATGCGGGACTCCGCAGAGTTTCGCCGCCATCGTTGCGTTGATTGTGAACGAGGGGCAACCCGAGGATTACGGCCTGAGTTTGGCGGCGGAGGAAAGCCCCTACAAATACCATGCCTCATTGATTCGTGGGACGACGTTGCCAGAGCTGTACCTCATGCGGGAGAAGTGGACCAGGCGGGGCCGCAAGGACCGCGTAGATCAATGGGTCATGAAGTTTACGGCTGAAGGCAGCTCCGTCCAGCACAAGGAAATGTTGGAAGAAAACCATCGCCTGGTGCGTGAGAAACGGCTCTCCAACAAAGGCGCCGACCAGGTGGGGTGCCACATCTTTCGGAAATTTCTGGGAACCAAGCCGGGCTTATGATGGCGGGCGAGATGGCGGCTCAAGCCCGGTGTTGGCTTGAGTGGGGGTGCAGCCAGCAACATCGGTGGGTGGCCCACACTCAAGCCTGGGGTTGGTCCCGCCGTGCGGGATGGGGTGCAGCCCAATATCCGCTACTTGCCGTATTCCCCGGTTTCCTTAAGGATATCGTTTACTTTGGCGGCCTTTTGCTTCGCCAAGCTTTCAAGGTTTGGTGACTCGCCCTTGGTATTGATCGATTCGATAACCAGTTCGCCGATCAGATCACGGACTTCACCTACGGCACTCATGAAGGGGCGATCCAGCGGATTACCGTACTTGGCGGCAAAAGCCCGAGTCTCGATGAGTTCGCGACTGATCTTGGCCGCTACCCCCTTGTCCTGCCATACGGAGGAGCGCGCCATCGTGATGCCGGCAAGTACCCCTTTGCTAGCCATTTCCTTGCTGGTCGCCCACTGCAGGAACTGCATCGCCAGATCCTTATGCTTCGATTGGCTACCGATCGCCATACCCCAGGCGGTCGCGAAATAGGGCGTGTTCATCTTCGGACCGGCCGGAAAGTTGGCAATCCCGACCTTGCCGGCGACTTGCGTCTTGGCCGGATCGACGACCTCCCCGTAGAACACGGCGGTATCAGTCCACATAGCGATCTTACCCGCTTGGAACAGCGGCAGGATGTTCTCCCAGGACATTGCCGTCACGCCCTTGGGGCCATAGTTGCTCAGCAGCTTGCCATAGAAGCGGATGGCATCCACTGCTGGTTTGGAATCAAAAACCGCCATCCCCTTGTCCAGATAAAGTCCGCCATAGTTATAGACGTAGCTCGACAACTGCGTTACCGCGGCTGCACCCTTTCCGCGCGAGGCCAATCCGGCAATGCTGTCCGAATTGAGTTTCCGGGCAGCGGCTTCCAGTTCGGTAAAGTTTGTGGGAACCTTAAGGCCGGCTTTCTGGAAAAGATCTTTCCGGTAATAAAGCACCTCCCAGTCCATCACCAGCGGCACAATGTAAACCTTCCCCTCGAAGGTAACGACGCTCATGACATTCTTCGGATAATCGCTGAAGTCCATGGCGAGCGGCTCGCACCAACCGTTTTTGTAGAACATCTTCGCTTCCTGCAGGGGACGGGTCATGAACACATCGACCGTCGAGGAACGGGTGGCAAACTCGGTCGCCAGTTTCGTGCTGAGCTGGCTTTCCTGCAGTTGTTCGACCTTGACCCGGATGCCGGTAGCTTTTTCGAAATCGGGGATCGAGGCCTTGACCAGATCACCGTAAGGATGGTTCCCCAGCAGAACGCGAATCTCCTTGTTTTGCGCCAGTGCGCTTGTGGACAGGCAAAGCAAAAACAGAAAAACCAGTGTGGCAGCCAGTATCTTTTTCATCAATCCTCCACGTATCTGTGAAATACCAATCGGAAATCTGTAGAACTGGTTTCAAAAATGTCTTTCGGAAGGGCACGGCTTTAGCCGTGCCGCTGAAAACGGCCATTTATGCGGCTTTACAGCCTGCTGAAAAAGTCGGTTTGTATCAGGGCACGACTTTTAGTCGTGCCGTAACGCGTTGAAAATAAGTTGGGCTTTAGCCCCTGCGGATCGAAAACCACACCTCAACGCGACTTTTTCCGCAGCCTCTTTAGCCGCTGAGGGTCGATGCCGGGTCGGCATTCTCCCATTTTTGAAACCAGTTCTAAGCTCGCGCGCCGTCCACTCCGCTTGGCTCATTCGCAAGCAATAGCAAGAAGCGGCCGCAATCTTAACGGAAAAAGTGCGCTGCCAAGTGTGCTCCTTGCGACCAACGGAACGCAACTTGTTTCTGTGACACTTGTTTTTGCGAAGGGGGGAACTCCCGAGCGCATTTTTTGACTTGTCATCCCATTTCTTGATTTGTCATCCCGATCCCGCAAAGCGGGACAGGGATCTTGAGCCGTTTTTGCGGGCGTGAGTCCGGCTCAGCGGACGGGAGCCCGCAGGCGAAATCCCGAGTGCAGCGAGGGATCTGCAGTTCGGCCCTGCAGTTTGTTTTTCCCGATCGCCCGATCACCGGATCACCGGATCACCCGGTGCAGTCTGTTTTGGGTGTTGCCGAAAGCCGATCCCGCAAGGCGGGAAGAGCCGAGAGCGGCCTTGTGGCTTTTAGCTTGCGGCTAGTGGCTTGTTGCTGCCCTTTTAGGCGGATTCTACTCAAGCCCCGGTTTCGGTCCCGCCGAGCGGGATGGGGCAGTTTTTCCACCCACCGCCAAAAAAGTTCGTAGACCCATATACCAGTTTCCTGTCGGGAAACGGGCAACGGAAAACGGGTAACGAAAATCAGGCTGCCTTGCCCTCCCGACTCGCCCTGAGCCGCGGGGGAACAGCCGCCACGTATGGGAACTCAGGACGAATGGAACCCGTGGCTGCACTGGCGCGCAGGCCATCGGACAAAGCGGAGTTGGTGACCATAGAGAACATTACTTCGGGGGCATTATCGGAAAGCGCCCTGCCATTGCGTTTGGCAAATCCGTATACTGCCGGGGTGCCAATCTCATAATGCAGGATGTCTGGAAAACAGAGCTCGGAAACGAGTTGGCCATAGGCCTGCGGATCGCTGGTGGTCCCCATGGCGCGAACCACGTCCGCGACGAGCTTGCTGACCAGCGCGCCGTATCTTTGCGGATCCTCTACCGGTTGGCTTGTGTTATAGATACTGGCCCGCTCGCTGTTATCCGGGTTAAAGATTGGCTGGATCATCGGCTTTCCCGCCCGGTTAATCTGGCGCCATCCCCCGGAGTCGGTTGCCAGTACGGTGACCCCCCAGAAACCGATTGTCTTAGTGGTGAACCCGTCGTCGGGAACCTCAAGCACAATCGAGCTGACGGTGGTGTCGGCGAAGGCATTGACCGCCTTCTCCTTGCTCCATCCGGTAAGATTGACGGCCGTGCCGTGGGCTATCGCCTCCCGAATTGCCCCGAGCACAGTGGGCTCAATGTAAAAGGGCTCTCCCGCCATTCCCGCCCATACCCGCACGCCTCCTTTACAGGTGATCTCATTCTCCGTCCGCCCTTGCCCTAACAGAACTCCCGCGGCAGTTCGATCTCGCGACGCTTCCCCGTCCAGTCGCCGCACCTCCAGCGTCTGCTCCCCGTCGGCCTCACTGTGGCCAAATGTGATACGAAAGGTTACATCTTCGACAGCATCTCCATCGGTGTCTACTTTGAACTCGTATAGGGCCTCGGGGTGGAATTGTTCAGGGTAGTTATTGCCGGCGGCCGATGAGTTGACGTCCATCACGAAGACGGTTCCTGAGGTGCCACGGAATAGGTACACGTCCGTGATATCGAGACGAGTATCCTGGCGCGCGAGTGGCGAATCGAGATGGTGGGACATGAATTTTTCTCCTTTCGGTGAGGATCTTACTTGCGGTTTGACGGTTGAAATGAAATCGAGGGTACCTGCTCCTCGCATCTTGGGTGAGTGACTTTGCGCTTTGAGCTCCGAAGATGGCGAGGGGTTGTCTTGCTGCGTGAGGGTTGTCTGCCCGCCGATGGACACCGGCAACACGCGTCGCGTAGACTTAAGTCTTTCACGAGCGGCGACTTGGCCTGGGAAAACCGAAGCGGGCAAGTGTCCCTCCGGAAGGGAGAGTGGTAATGACCCACATTGCCGGCCTGCGTTGTGTACATTGTGGCCGCGAATACACTCCGGACCAGGCCGAATACTATTGTGAACCCTGCGGGTACCAGGATGGCATCCTGGATGTGCTGTATGACTACGATGCAATCGAAAAGGAGCTGAATCCGGCCACTTTATCCGCCAACCGTGAAGAGTCGATGTGGCGGTACCTTCCACTCCTGCCCATCTGCCAACCCGCGCTGATTCCTCATCTGCGAGTCGGCTGGACGCCGCTGTATGCCGTCCCTGAACTGGCTAGGCATCTGGGAATCGCTGCCTGTTGGATCAAAGACGAAGGCCGGAATCCTACGGCATCTTTCAAGGATCGCGCCAGTGCCGTCGGAGTGGTCAAGGCGCGGGAGAAGCAATGCACGCAGATCACCTGCGCTTCCACCGGCAATGCGGCTTCCTCCGTCGCGGGATTCTCCGCGGCAGCAGGTCTCCGCGCGACGATCTTTGTTCCCCGCCGGGCGCCGGAAGCGAAAGTCGCGCAATTGCTGGTCTTCGGCGCGCGTGTTTTCTCCGTGCAGGGAACTTACGATGAAGCCTGGGAACTGTGCCGGCAAGCCGGCGCCGAATTCGGCTGGTATAGCCGCAACTGCGCCATCAATCCATATCTGATCGAAGGCAAGAAAACCGTGTCACTGGAGCTCGCCGAACAGTTCAGGAACCTTACGCCGGGAAGCTCCCCCGATTGGGTGGTGGTTTCCGTGGGCGATGGCTGCACCATTGGAGGAGTCTGGAAAGGCTTACGGGAAATGTATCGGCTTGGTTTCATGCCGGCTTTACCCAAGGTTCTCGGCGTCCAGGCGGAGGGCTGCCAGCCGTTTGTCACGGCATGGCGCGAAGGCGGCGGCTTGAAACCCACCGAAGCGAATACCGTAGCCGATTCCATCGCAGTAGGGCATCCACGGAATTTCCGCAAAGGGATGAATGCGGTCACCGAATCGGGCGGGGCCTTTGTGGCCGTTTCGGACCAGGCCATTCTTGAGTCCATCAAGACCCTGGCCCGCCGCGCCGGCGTCTTCGGCGAGCCCGCCGGCGTAGCCGGCGTGGCGGGAGTAAAGCAGGCGGTAGCTGCCGGGATTATTCATCCCAGGGAAAGCGCAGCCATCATCATTACCGGCAATGGCCTTAAGGACATTCAAAGCGCGATTCGTGCTGCCGGCCAACCCATTCCCATCGCGCCCGATATGGCGGAAGTGCGCAAGGCGATGGCCGAAAGTTGCGTTTCAACGTTTTCGCCGGGACAACCCTAAGCGTGCAAGGAGAAGCAAGGATACATGGCGAAGATTCCATTCGGCCCTAATTACGATGAAATGCTCGACCCTGGTCTGGTCGATCCCCAGATCAGAGCACGGGCGTTGAAAGCTCTGGCGGAAAACGAGCTCGATCCGGTCAACCTGTTCAATATCACCTGGAAGGATGCGGCCAACCAGGTTCGCAAGGTAGTGTTGCCCCCGGCACTCACCGGAATTGATGCCAACGTCGTAGTGCTGTTGGGTTGCGGCTTTCCCTCTGGATCCCATAAAGTCGGGCCGGCCTATTGCACCCTGATTGAAGGATTGGTTGACGGAGAGATTGTTCCCGGCCAGCATACGATTCTGGGACCTTCTACCGGGAACTTCGGTATCGGGACCGCCTATATTTCCAAGCTGCTGGGTTTCCGAGCGGTAGTCATCATGCCCGATAACATGAGCAAGGAACGCTACGAGCGTATTCGCCAATACGGCGGAGAGCTCGATCTGACGCCGGGTTCCGAGTCGGACGTGATTCTTACCCTGGAGAGAACTCACCAGTTGATGAAGAACCCGAAGAACAAGGCATTGGCTCAATTCGAGCTGTTTCCCAATTATCGTTTCCATCGCCATGTTACCGGGTGCAGCGCGATCCAGGCAGTAAAAGGCATCGGCAATGGGCGAATCGCCGGTTTCACCTCCGCGCCCGGATCGGCGGGCACCATCGCTGCGGGCGACCAGATCAAAAGCGTGTTTCCGGAAGCGAAGGTTGCCGCGCTGGAGCCCTATGAGTGCTCCACCCTGGCCAACGGCGGCCGCGGCCAGCACCGGATCGAAGGGATCGGAGACAAGATGTGTACTTTGATCCACAACGTCTTGGCTACCGATTTCGTCATTCTCATTAAGGATGAGGAGACTATCCAGGGGCTGAAAATCTTCCGCGACGGGGTGGATTCGCTTGCCAAGCTGGGAATGGCTCGTGACTTTGCTCTTGGCCTGCGCGATTGCTTCGGACCATCGGGTATTTGCAACGTACTCGGCGCCATTAAACTTGCCAAATTCCTGCGCCTGGGGCCGGGCGATAACGTGGTGACCGTGGCCACCGACGGTTTCGACCGCTATCAGTCGGTTCTGGATGAGATGAGTCATCGTTACCTGGAAATGGCCCCCTTCGTCCTGGACCGCTGGGCCAACGATATCTTCGTGCATGCCAAAGACGATCACGTCTATGACTTTCGCGCCACCTCCGCCAAAGCGAGATTGTTCCAACAGAAGGAAAACGACTGGTTGAGGTTCGGATACTCCAAGGCATTCCTTGATTCCATGCGAGACCAGGCTTTCTGGGATGGTCAATACGCCAAGGTCGGACCATATAACCGGAAGATATCTGAATTGCGCTAAGGGAGATCCTGCGGCATGTTGAACAAGCAACGGGAAGAAGCGGTAGTGGCGCTATGCCGGGAACTGATTCAACGGCAGAGCTACTCCGGCGATGAGGGTGCCGCCGCGGAAACGGTGAAACGCGCCTTTCACGAACTAGGATACGACGACACCTTCGTGGACAGTTACGGAAACGTGATCGGACAAATGCGCGGCCGCCTCCCTGGCAAGTCGATTCTGTTTGACGGACATATCGATACTGTTCCCGTCCCCGATCCCTCCAAGTGGAAGCATGCCCCTTTTGGCGGCGAGCTGGAAGACGGTAAGATATACGGCCGCGGCGCTTCCGACATGAAGGGCGCGCTGAGCGCCATGATTTCTGCCGCCGGTTTTTTCGCCGCCGATAACTCCAGGGATTTTGCGGGCAATATCTATGTGGCGAGCGTAGTCCATGAGGAATGCTTCGAAGGTATCGCGGCGCGCCTGGTGAGCCGTCGCGTCAAGCCGGATTACGTTGTGATCGGGGAAGCCTCGGAACTCAACCTGAAACGCGGGCAGCGTGGCCGGGCCGAACTGGTGGTTGAGACATTCGGGAAACCCGCCCACTCGGCCAATCCGGATGCTGGCATCAATGCCGTTTACCAGATGGCCGAGCTCATTCGGCGGATTAGAAGCATTGCCGCCCGGGCCCATCCTGTACTGGGGAAGGGAATTCTGGAACTCACCGACATCAAGTCTTCTCCGTATCCCGGCGCCTCTGTTGTGCCCGATGGCTGCCGGGCCACTTACGATCGACGATTGCTGGTTGGGGAAACACGGGAGTCGGTGTTGCAGCCTGTACTGGCTCTGATTCAACAAATGGAAAAAGAAGACCCTAAGTTTTCGGCCAGGGCCGGTTTTGCCAGCGGTTCGGAAAAGTGTTACACCGGCGCCTGCATTGAAGGCGAACGGTTCTTTCCCGGGTGGCTGTACGACGAGCAGGACGAATTCGTTCAGGCGGCCTACTCCGGTCTCCGCAAGGTGGGGCTGGAGCCGCAGATTACGCAATATTCTTTCTGCACAAATGGGAGCCATTATGCAGGAGAAGCCGGGATCAAGACGATCGGCTTCGGCCCTTCCCGGGAGAATCTCGCGCATACGATTGACGAGTTCATCGAAGTCGACCAGCTCTTGAAAGCAACAGCCGGTTACTACGGCATACTGCAAGCAGTGCTCCGCAACGGAAGGTGAGCGATGAAGATTCTGATTAAGAACGGCACGGTGGTCGATGGGACCGGCAAAGATCGATATACGGACAATATCGCCATTCAAGACGAAGTCATTACCGCGGTTGGACAGGTTGACGGCTCTGGATTCGACCAGGTCATCGATGCCCGGGGCTGGGTGGTTTCGCCGGGCTTTATCGATACCCACAGCCACTCCGATTTGCAGGTTCTGGTAAATCCCTACATCGAGCCGAAGATCCGGCAGGGAATTACGACCGAGTTGCTGGGGCAGGATGGAATCTCGATGGCTCCGCTGCCGGTATCGTACATCTCGCCGTGGCGAAAAAACCTTGCCGGGCTGGAGGGCGACAGCGACCAGATCGACTGGAACTACGGGACCACGAAAGGTTATCTGCGCATGTTGCAGGCCAAAGGCGCCGGGCTGAACGAAGCCTATCTGGTGCCGCACGGAAACATCCGCATGGAGGCGATGGGCCTCGACAATCGCGCACCTAGCGCCGCCGAGCTTGAGCAGATGAAAAGCATCACCCGGCGGGAAATGGAAGCCGGTGCTTTCGGCCTCTCTTCCGGTCTTATTTATATGCCGTGCGCCTATGCCCAGGCCGGCGAAATCGCTGAGTTATGCAAAGTCGTGGCCGAGTTTGACGGAACGTTTGTGGTGCACCAGCGCAGCGAAGCGGACACGATTCTGGCGTCGATGGAAGAGGTGATTGGCATCGGCCGCAACTCGGGGGTGAAGATCCATTTTTCGCACTTCAAGATCTGCGGCCGCAAGAACTGGGGCTATGTAGACCAGATGCTGGCCCTGATCGATAAGGCAAAAGCGGAAGGGATCCGGGTTTCGTTCGACCAGTATCCCTACGTCGCCGGCAGCACCATGCTGGGGGTCATCCTGCCGCCCTGGGTGCACGACGGAGGCACCGACAAGCTTCTCCAGCGGCTGGAGGATCCGGAACTTCGCAAGAAAATGGTCCGGGATATCGAGCAGGGAATTCCCGGATGGGACAACTTCATCGATTTCGCCGGGCTGGACCAGATCTTTGTGACCAGCGTGAAGACCGCGGCCAATGAAGATCTGGTCGGCAGGAACCTGATCGAGATCGGCAAGCTCCGCGGCAAAGATCCGTACAACGCGACCTTCGACCTCCTCTACCAGGAGCAGAATGCCGTTGGCATGGTGGATTTCTACGGCCTGGAAGAACACATCATTCGCTTCATGACCCGCCCGGAGCAGAACGTCTGCACCGACGGCCTGCTGGGCGGCAAGCCGCATCCGCGGGTGTATGGCGCTTTTCCCAGAGTCCTGGGCAAGTACGTTCGCGAAGACAAAGCGCTTACGCTGGAGCAGGCGGTAAATAAGATGACGGCGAAAGCGGCGGAAGTATTCGGGTTCGAGCGCCGGGGGATGCTGAAGGCGGGCAATTATGCCGACGTTGTGGTATTCAACCCGGAAACGGTGATCGATAAAGGCACGTTCGTCGACCCGATCCAATACCCGGCTGGAATCGAGTATGTGTTCATCAACGGCAACCCGGTGGTACAGGCGGGAACTTACGAAAAGAAACTTGCCGGACAGGTATTACGCAAGAAGGAGGCTTTGTGAGCAGCAATACGACTGGTGGTTTCCGGTGGAAGCTGAGGTACACGATCCTCGCTATCCTGTGGATGGGTTGGCTGTTCTCTTTCCTGGATCGCATGGTAATGAGCGTAGCTTTGCCCTTCATCGGGCGGGACCTGCATATCAGCGCCACCATGCAGGGCGGCATTCTAAGCGCCTTCTTTGCGGGCTACGCATTGTTCCAGATCCCGGGCGGCATGCTGGCCGACAAGTTTGGGCCACGGAAGGTCATGGCGGTGGCCATTTCCTGGTGGTCCATCTTTACCAGTTTGACCGGGATGGTGGGTTCCTACCCGGTCATGCTGGTGTGCCGTTGTGTGTTTGGACTTGGAGAAGCCTGTTTCCCCGGCGCCTCCTGGAAGACCATCGCGACCTACTTTCCTCCGAAAGAAAGAGCCACGGCGACGGCCATACAGTCCTCCGTCAACACGCTGGGGCCAGCTATTGCTTCCCTGGTGGCCGCCGGCATTATCGCCGCTTATGGCTGGCACGCGGTTTTCATCAGCCTGGGTTTTCCGGGCCTCTTAATCGCTCTGGCGATCTGGCTGTATGTCCGGGATAACCCCGCCCAGCATGTTCACATGAGCAGCGAGGAGCTTGCCGAACTACAGGCCGGCTCGGCGGCCCCGGCGGCAACGAGCGGTACCGCCAGGTCCGGAATCACCTTCAAGCAACTCTTGAAGACCCCGATCCTGTGGCAGATGGTCCTGATCTGGTTCCTGTTCGATATTACGTTCTGGGGATTCGTTTCCTGGCTGCCTTCGTACCTCATGAAAGTCAGAAAGTTCACGCTGCTGCAGACCGGTATCAATAACTCGATTCCATTCTTCGTGGGTACGGTGGGCATGCTGTTCGGCGGTTACCTGTCGGATCGCCTCAAAGGACAGCGCAAGTGGATCTTTGTCCCCAACGCTCTGATTGCCGCTTTCCTGCTCTACATGACCTATACGGTCGCATCGGCGGAGATGGCGGTGGTCTATCAGAGCATCTCTGCCTTCTTCATGTTCATCGCCTTCGCCGCTTTTTGGGGAATGGTGATCGACGCCTTTCCGGCCCACATCATGGGATCGGGCTCGGCCACGGTCAACTTTGGCGGGCAGGTTGCCGGTTTCATTTCTCCTTTTGTCATGGGCTACCTGATCGACCAGGCGAAAGGCTCCTTCAATGGCGCTTTTGTTTTCCTGATCGCCGCGATTGTTGCTTCGGCCCTGGTTACGCTGACGGTCCAGCAGAAATCGGCCGCGGCAGCCGTGGGGGTTCGCTAACACCTTGCCGGGTTCTCAGTTTTTGCAACTAACCTAAGTGGCAACTGAGTTGGGCATGACCGTAAATGGTCACGACGCAGCATGAAATTGCAATTTTCAAGAGAGTACCGGGTAAAAAAAAACCCGTCCAACCTGTCCAAACTGTCACCGGCGCGGCGGCAAAGCGGCTACTCTGTTGCTATTGACAGGAGGCTGTCGATGGAGGCGGACGTGGAACAGAAATCGACGTGGAAATCCGGCCTGACGGTAGGGGACCCAGTCCGCGTCTGCCCGGTTTGGGCGGGCGTGGGAACCCGGTCTATCCTGCGATATCCCGCCACCTCCCGCGATATCCCGCCACTGAGAGAATTTTTTTTGTTTTTTTCGCTCGCCTGTCGCCGGCGGCCTCCTCAGCGGCGAAATTGCAAAGTAAATGCCAACCGCAAAGGGGTTTCGCGGCGCACAATTGAGAACTGAGTCGGGCATGACCGTAAACGGTCACACCGCAGCATGAAAATGTAGCTTTCAAGAGAGAACTGAGAACCGAGAACTGAGAACTGAGAACTGCCTGAAACCGGAGCACGCAGATGGGTCCAGAGATTTGGTCCCGCATTGAAGAACTGGCCGCTATCACCGCGGAACCGGGGAAGGTGACCCGGCTGTTTCTAACCCCGGAGCAGAAACGCGCGACGGAAGTCGTGCGCGCGTGGATGACCCAGGCCGGAATGGCGGCGCGGGTTGATGCGCTCGGGAATCTGATCGGGCGCTATGAAGGCAACCGGCCCGGACTGCCGGCGCTGGTGGTGGGCTCGCATCTGGATACCGTGAGGGATGCCGGGAAGTATGACGGCATCCTCGGGGTCGTCACCGCCATAGCTTGCGTCGAGCAGCTTGACCGAGAAAGCATCCGGCTTCCATTCGCCATCGAAGTGGCGGGCTTTTCCGACGAGGAAGGTACGCGCTTTGGCTCAACGTTGCTCGGCAGCCGAGCCTTTGCGGGGACACTGGAACCTAGCCAGCTTGAATCCCGCGACGCCAAAGGGATCACCGTCGCCGATGCCTTGCGCCAGTTTGGGCTCGATCCCGCCGCGATCCAGACGGCTGCCAGAAACCCACGCGACATTCTGGCGTACGTGGAGTTGCACATCGAGCAGGGACCGGTGTTGGAAAGGTTGGGCTTGCCCGTGGGCTGCGTGACCTCAATCAACGGGGCAACGCGCTTCAAGACCGAGGTGGCGGGAAAGGCGGGGCACGCCGGCACGGTGCCCATGGCCGGACGCCAAGACGCGCTGGCGGCCGCGGCGGAGTGCATCCTTTTGGTCGAAAGCCGCTGTGGCGGCGAAGAGGCACTGGTGGGCACCGTGGGCATGATTGAAGCACTGCCCGGAGCGGTGAATGTCATTTCTGGTGAAGTACGCTTCTCCCTGGATATCCGCGCGCCGGAAGATGCGCAGCGCCGGCGGGCGGTCGATGACGTGACCCGTGAATTCGAGCGTATCGCTCAGCGCCGTGGGGTCAGCATCCAGGTCGCGAAATCTCACGAGGCCGGCGCCGCGCCTTGTTCACCCTGGATCATGGCCCAGATCGACCGGGCAATCCAGGCGGAAGGCATTGCGCCTTGTCATCTGGCGAGCGGGGCTGGACATGACGGCATGGCGGTCGCGGCCATTACGGATATCGGCATGATTTTCGTTCGCTGCGCGGGCGGCGTCAGCCACAGTCCGGCGGAAGCAATCTCAGTGGACGACGTAGAAACTGGCGCGCGTGTGCTGCTGTCGTTCATCAAGAACTTCCAGCCAGAGAGGGCTGTATGACGGACGAGGCGCAGCGACGTATCCGGCAGTACGTGGATGAGTGCCATCCCGCCCAGGTACGCTTTCTCGCCGAGTTGGTGCAAGTGCCTTCCGATAATCCTCCGGGCGATTGCCGGCCTCATGCGATACGCTCCGCGGAGTTACTGGAGCAAATGGGGTTCGCGGTTGAGCGCCATCCGGTCCCCGCGGAAGTAGTACGGGCGAATGGGATGATCAGCGTAACCAACCTCATCGTGCGGCGGCGCTTCGGCCCCGGCCCCATCGTGGCCCTCAACGCGCACGGAGATGTCGTCCCCCCGGGTGAAGGTTGGTCCACCGATCCTTACGGCGCGGAGATCAAGAACGGAGTGATGTACGGCCGCGGGGTGGCCGTCTCGAAGTCCGATTTCGCAACCTATGCTTTTGCCCTGAAGGCTCTGGAGGCCAGCGGCTTGCCGTTGCAAGGCACGGTGGAATTGCACTTTACTTACGACGAAGAAACCGGCGGCGAGGCCGGGCCCGGCTGGCTGTTGGATCAGAAGCTGACCAAACCCGACTACGTAATCAGCGCCGGCTTCGCTTACAACGTGGTCATAGCGCACAACGGCTGCCTGCATTTGGACGTGCGCGTTGAGGGACGATCGGCGCATGCGGCAAGGCCGGATACCGGCGCAGACGCGCTCGAAGCGGCGACCCAATTACTGGCATCGCTGTACGAATTGCGTGAAACCTACAAGCAGACCCGCTCCGCGGTTCCCGGAATCGATCATCCTACGCTGGTTGTGGGTTTGATTAACGGCGGGATCAACACCAATGTGGTTCCCGATCTCGTTACTTTCCGCCTGGATCGCCGAATTATTCCCGAAGAGATACCGGAACAGGTGGAGCGCGATCTGCTGCGCCACATCGAGAAGGCCGGCTCGTCCTTGGCGGGAATCAAAGTAAGTGTGCGGCGGATTCTGCTGGCCAAGCCGTTCACCTCCCGCGCCGGACAGGAGATGCTGGTGCGCACCATCCAGCGGCATGGGCGCAGCGTGATGGGCGAAGAAATCCCGGCTAACGGCGTGCCCATTTACACCGATGCCCGTCTCTACAGCGCTGCCGGGATTCCTGCCGTTCTTTACGGAACCGGGCCACACTCCATGCTAGAGGCGAATGGCCATCGTGCCGACGAAAATATCCGCCTTGAAGACCTCAGAAAAGCCACCCAGGTAGTGGCGCTGACCCTGGCCGATTTCTTGACGTTATAGTTATAGAGGAAACGATCGGTTCTTCAGGCAAAATCTGCGCATCGGCGAAACGATCACGAGAGTAATGTTCCGGGATCGCGTGGTCTCCCATTACGCCAATGTAGCGGACAGGATATCGATTGGATCAGGAACGGGATACTCCCTTTTCGAAGCCCTTGACAGGACACCGCAAAGTTGTAAGCTCTGGTACGCCAGGGACGGTCCTCATCGCATGGCGCGAAAGCATTGGAGGCGGGCCATGGTGCAACTGTGCGTGCTCGTCAGCGTCGTCGCCTATCTTCTTGGCTCAATCCCCGTCGGTCTTCTGCTGATGCGTATCTTTCGCGGCATAGATATTCGCCAAACGGGCAGTGGGAATATCGGCGCGACCAACGTGGCGCGAACCTCGTCTGGATTGGGTTTGCTCACGTTGGTGCTGGATGTGTTGAAAGGCTACGTGGCCGTGGTCGTCGCCGTTGTACTGGCGGGCCAATGGGGAGTCGGACCGCAACTGGGCAAAGTGGCAATCGGATTGGCGGCTCTGGCAGCGGTGCTGGGGCACACCTTCTCTGTCTGGCTGCGATTCAAGGGCGGCAAGGGTGTGGCCACCAGCCTGGGAGCCTTTCTGGCCCTGATGCCGGTACCCACCTTGGTAGGAGTGGCCGTTTTTGCTGTGGTTGTGGCCGTCTCCCGTTTCGTATCGCTGGCCTCGATGACCGCGGCCGCGACGCTTCCGATCATCGCTTTACTGATGCTGGAGCGCCCGGACCGATTGTTCCTTCCGTTTATGGTAGCCGCAGCCATGATCATCATCGGCAAGCACCACCAGAACATACGCCGGTTGCTGACCGGCACAGAGCATCCCCTCCACCTCAGACACCGCTAGGGCAGACTGAGAATGGGAGTAACCTCATGCGCGGGCATATTCAGGTGGAGGGGCGCTTTTCCGGGGGGGAATGAGGTTGATTAACGGGAACGGCTGCGGGATAATCCCCGCGGGCAGGTTGCCGGTAGAAGTGCGGTTGTTCCCTTGAATCTTCCAAACTGCATCACGCTGAGCCGCATCTTTAGCATTCCCGTGCTCGTCTTTATCGTGTCCAGCCGTGTTTTTGGCGACCGGAGCGGGCAGCGTGAATTGCTTGCTTCCGCCGTATTCATAGTAGCCTCCGTTACTGACGGCTTGGATGGCTATCTGGCGCGCCGGCTGCGGCAAACCAGCAGTATGGGCATGCTGCTCGATCCGCTGGCCGATAAGCTGCTGATCGCGGCGGTGCTCATTCTCTTGGTGGAATTCAACCCGGCGATGGTGCCGGCCTGGGTAGCGGTCCTGGTGCTGGGCCGCGAGTTTCTGGTGAGCGGTTTGCGGGCCGTGGCCGCAACCGAGGGCTTTACCATCGAGGCCAGCGACTTAGGCAAGCTGAAGATGGTGCTGCAAATCGTCGCCGTGGTGGCGGCCATTCTCGATCGCCGCTGGCAAGAATGGAATTTCCACGGCTTCATTCTGGACATCCATTTGATCGCGCGCCTGGCGGTATGGTTCATGGTGACCGTTACCCTGATCTCGGCCATCGACTACTTCGTGGCGTTCTGGACGAAGATTGAGAAAAAGGCAACGCGCCATCGCAAACTGCGTTCCTTGCTGCTACGCCACGGGCAGAGATTCGAGATTGAACCTAAGCCCAGCCAGGTATCGAAAGTGTCTCCCGCAGACCGGGAATAAACTCACTCTGTGCGACCGGACGCCCAGACAAATCCATAGATTGGTCTGCGGGCGAGACCCAGAATGCCATTGCGGAGTACGTGAACCAAATCCAGCAGCTGATGCGGACCTTGGGATGGTGGGCGGAAAGGGCGTCCGCCTCGGGAAACTAACCGTGAGAGAAGTGCAGAGGGGCAAGGAATATGGCTGACTACATCGGAGCAATCGATCAAGGCACGACAAGCACCCGCTTCATCGTGTTTGACCGTTCCGGACGGATCGTCACGACGGCCCAGAAGGAACACGAGCAAATCTATCCCAAGCCCGGCTGGGTAGAGCATAACCCCGTCGAAATCTGGGATCGCACCCAGGAAGTGATTGCCGAAGCTATGAAGGCCAAAGGGCTTCGCCCCGCGGATCTTGCCGGTATTGGGGTCACCAACCAGCGCGAGACTACGGTGGTGTGGGATCGCCGAACCGGCCAGGCAGTCTACAACGCGGTGGTGTGGCAAGACACGCGAACGGCCGATTATGTGGCCGAATACTCCAAAAAGGGCGGGCAGGACCGTTATCGCGCTAAAACCGGCCTGCCGCTGGCAACCTATTTCAGCGGCTTGAAGATTCGCTGGATTCTGCAGAACGTAGCGGGCGTGAAGGAGAAAGCCAAAAGCGGGGATGTATTGTTCGGCAACATCGACACCTTCCTGATCTGGCTGGTTACCGGGGGCCCGAACGGCGGCGTGCACGTTACCGACGTGTCCAATGCCAGCCGGACCCAACTGATGAATTTAGCCACGCTCGAGTGGGACCCGGACATCCTGGATGAATTCGATATCCCGAAAGCCATGCTGCCGCGAATTTGCTCGAGCAGCGAAACCTATGGGCAAGCCAAGCTGGATTGTATTGCCGGGATACCCGTCGCCGGCGATCTCGGCGACCAGCAGGCCGCCCTTGTCGGCCAGACCTGTTTCAAGCCAGGACAGGCCAAAAACACTTACGGCACCGGGTGCTTCCTGTTGCTGAACACCGGGACGAAGTCGGTTCCGTCCAGTTACGGACTGCTCACTACCTTGGCATACAAACTGGGCAAAGCACCGGCCATTTATGCCTTGGAAGGCAGCGTTGCCATTACCGGCGCCTTGGTGCAATGGATCCGGGACAATCTGGGACTCATTGGCAAGAGTTCGGAAATCGAAGCCCTGGCCAAGACGGTAGATGACAATGGCGGCGTCTACTTCGTTCCCGCATTCTCCGGATTGTTCGCACCTTACTGGAAGACCACCGCCCGGGGCGTGATTGCCGGGCTCACCCGCTATGCCAACAAGGGGCACTTGGCCCGGGCCGTCCTGGAAGCCACCGCGTTCCAAACCCGGGAAGTGGTGGAGGCCATGGAAAAGGACTCGAAGATCGCCCTCGACGTGCTCCGCACGGATGGCGGCATGGTCGAGAACGAACTGCTGATGCAATTCCAATCGGATATTCTCGATAAACCCGTTGTCCGTCCGGTTATCAAAGAAACCACCGCTCTGGGTGCGGCTTACGTCGCTGGTCTTGCCGTCGGCTATTTCAAAGATCTGGACGATCTGTGCGCCAACTGGTCGGTGGACAAGACTTGGAATCCAAAAATGGAGAAAAGCAAACGCGCGTCCATGTACCAATCCTGGGAAAAAGCCGTGACCCGCACGTTCGACTGGATGGAGGAAGCGGCGGCGGAACCGGAAAAGACACACGTAGTCACCGCAAAGTAAAACAGCGAGGAAAGTTATGCTGCACGGAGTGCTGCACGCGATCGGCTGCTTGCACTACCGCGTGACTCGTTCCAGGCGACGGATTGATTCGGGCGGCAATGCAGCAACGGAGCCCGGTCAGAGCGCCGCTTGAACCCCCCACAGAACCGTGAACGTGACACTTTACCGAAAAAATTGTGCGCAAAAAAGCAGGCCGCGCGAAGCGGCCTGCAGCGGATGATGGATGGCGCTATTCGTCTTCGATCAAGACGGAGACGGGATTCCCATCGGTCGGGAACGGCGGCCAGATCTGCGACTGCTTCCCCGGCCCGCCGGTGACTACGATGTGGATCGACTCCGGATTGACAAAGCGCGGCAGACGAGTATCCGGCGTAACTGGTCCGAACTCCTTCGGCGGCTTGCAAATATTCGGAGCGTAGCCCCACATCGGCAGCGCCGCCTTCTTGATCAGGTATTCCTTCGCGGCCTGCTTAGTCGGGAAGTCCTTCTGGATGGTCGCCGCATGCTCCGGACCAAGGATTAAGAAGATGAACCTGACTCGGTTCATCATTCCCGGCCCTTTGGCGTAATCGGTAAAACAACTGGTAATCCCGCTGGCGACTCCGGAGACTCCGGTCGCCATGGTATTGAGCAGTTGCGTTCCCGTCGTGCTCTCGTGGTCGGTGTTATTGGTGCCGAGGTAGCCCGAGAAGGCGGTGACGACGTTATCCGTCGGCTTGAAGCCGTGTTCGACCGCGTACGACTGCTTCCACGGATTCTCCTTCTCGTTCTCGCCGAACACCATGGCCACGATATCGTGCGCACTGCCCTGGGTGCTCTTGTCCGCCTCGGGCGGAACCGAGCCCCCGACGATGTCCCCGACCAGATTGATAAAGTACCCGAAGGCGATGTTGACCGGCATCTCTCCGCCAAGGACGCCGGTGGAGTACGCGATGCCGAGTTTGTCGCGAATAGGCCCGTTGATGAAGACGATCGGCACGGTGGGCGCCGTCGTCGTGGTGTTGCCTCGCCAATCGTAGGTCGGATTGCCGATGGCCTTGACGATTGCCAGCAACACCGGCATGTGTTCGGGCTTGGCCCCGGCCATGACGCCGAGGGTGGCCACCAGTTCTACCGTCAACTGCCCCATGCGCGGCGGCACCACCCAGACCACCTCCGAAGGCTTGTGCCTGGTGCCTTTCAGCATGGCGGCAACCTTCTCGGGAGTGGGCGGAATAATCGGCATGCCGATGGACCACCCTTTGTCATAGAACATCTGGTTCAGCGCGTCATAGGTTCCGGTGAAGCGAACATGCGGGGCCGGATAGGGAGCTTTGCCGCCGCCCCCGGCCAGGTCCACCGGCTTCCAGTTGGTCGCCAGGCGCATGATCTCCGGAAACGCTTTGTCGGCTTTGGCCCGAATCTCGGGGAGCGAAATCATTCCCATGGGATGCTCGACTATGGTAAAGGCCATATCGGGCAAGCCGGTACTCTTCATGGTGCTGCGCGCCAGCCCGATGAACTCACTGGAAACGATGGTGACTGTGGGAATTCCGAGGGCCTCAACTTGGGACTGGTCAACTACCAGCCATGATGTGCAGGACCCTCAATCGGCGGAAGACCCGATCACCAGATCGGCCTTCATATCCTTAATGATATTGGCAATGCGAGTGGATTCGGCCAGGGAGCCGGCGATCTTGTTGGTGGACGGATCGACTTCGTAGAGCTTGATCACCTTGGCCTTGGGAGCCTTTTCCTTCAGCAGCTCGGCAACCCGGTCCAAGAAGAGGTTGCCGTTGTTTTTGCTATTCCAATGCAGCACGATGGTTTTGCCGTCTAGCGTGGAGAGCCTTGGCGCCGGCTTCGCGTACTTGACCTCAATGACGCCGGAGGGATCCAACACCTCCCACTGCTGCGGCACCTCTTTCGCCGCCAGGGGTAGTGCCACAGCAACGGCGAATGCCACTGCCATGAACCTTTGCTTGAGTGTCATGAATAATTGCTCCTTAATAATTGCTCCTTTGTAAGATCCTGCCTGCCAAACTACGCCAGGGCAGCGCCCTGATTTCCGCCCGCGGCCTCAGCCGGGGTTCGATTCGGGCCGCAAATTTAGCGGCTCACTATTGTAAGTAGTTGGCTTTATTGTAGCGACGGTGTCAAGCTAAGGGGCAGTGCCAACAGACGCACTCTTCAGTAGTGGAAAGGAACCCATGCGCCGCACAGTAATCGGTATCCTGTTCGTGGTTTGCATAGCCTTGGCAGCAAGCGCTCCGGCCATGGCCGCGCCGGCTTCGACCTATGTCGAGGTTTACAATCCCGCCGGCATTCGCGAAGATGGCGCCTATATCGACAAGCTGTTGACCCAGATCATCAAGGACACCGGCATGCGGGGACCGCAACTGGCGGGCGCCTTCCCCGCGGGCAGAACCGAACGCCTCAAGGTCCGGCAGGACGCACCAGCGGAAATCAACGAGCTGTTTTACCGCCGCGGCTGGACCGACGGGCTGCCGATCGTGATCCCGACCGTCGACCGCGTGCGGCGGATGCTGCGCGGCACAGACTTCGGGCCGGAGACTCTCGTCGCCTTGCTCGATCCCATGCAAGGGCAGGCGACGGTGGAAAAGATCGCCGTCAACGCGGTGATGGCCGGGTGCAAGCCGGAGTACATGCCGGTCCTTATCGCCGCCGTCGAAGCTCTGGCCAATCCGGCCGCCGGACTCAAGGGCCTGGCGACAACGACCAGCCCGGATGCCCCCTTGCTGATCCTTACCGGCCCCATCATCCGCGAGCTGGACCTGAACGCCGGAACCAACTCCATGGGACGCGGCCGTCAGGCCAACGCGGCCATCGGGCGCGCCCTGCAACTGATCATCAACAACCTGGGGGGAAGTTGGCCCGGCGTAACGGACATGTCTACGCTGGGCAATCCTGCCGAATACAGTTGGGTGGTCGCCGAGAATGCGGCGCTGAATCCCTGGACCTCTTTGAATGCCGACTTGGGGCTGCCACAGAGCGCCAGCGTGGCGACCGTGTTCGGCGCCGAGGGTATTCGCGGGATCATCGCCGGCGGCCGCTCTTCGGAAGACTGGCTCAAGCTGGTGGCAGCCCATGCCGAGGGATTGGCCGCCCAGCGGCCGCATTGGCCGATGGTTCTCCTGATTATCGCCAGCGATACGGCCGCGCAACTAAAGCGCGACGGCTGGGACAAGGATTCGATTCGGGCCGCGATCTTGAAATTTTGCAACGCCCACCACCCGGAGGAGGGAACGGGGCCGAGATCGGCAGCCCAGCCCTCAGCTCCGCGCTTCTCCATTGATCACTTTCTTATCCTGGTGGCCGGCGGCACGGGCGAAAAGAGCATGCTCATACCGGGCTGGTTGGGAGCATCCGGACCGGTGAGTAAACCGATTCGGGTCCCGGAGAGGGGGAACGCAATAAGAGAAAACCCGAGACGTTTGGGCCTCAGGATCGCCCTGCCAGATACGATTCACATTACTTACCGGCGAGAATGTTGAGTCGTTGCTTGCCGCTACTTTATTGCCGCCGGTTGGGGTGCGGTTTGTTTTCTGGCCATTTTCTCCAATTGTGCGGCAGTCATAGGGCTTGCGTATCCGGAGTAGTTGACAAGGGGCGGGGCGGCGTCGGGGGCAGCCACCCACTGGCCCTTCTCATAATTGAGGAACGGGAAATTCCAGTTATATCCGTCAATCACCGGAACGACTCCTGGCTGGCTCTTCAGTTCCTTCCCATCCCAGGTAACCAGCTTCAGGGAACCCGCCTGCATCGCGGCCAGTAGGCTGGCGCCGTGGCACTCGCCGCACTGGCGCGGTTTCCGGGTAACCGAGTGAGAGAAGGAAGGAGCAAAAGCAATCAAGGTCCGGTTCTGGTAAATAAAGGTGTGCAGCGTGGCAGTGGTTACTTTCCCGGCGTAATTGACCAGGAAGACCGTATCGGTAAGCGGCAGGGAGACACTTTTATTTTCTCGTATCCGGGTTTCGAAATGACAGTTATAGCAAGAGTTCACGTCCCGGGCATGACAGGCATTGCAATCCAGCTTGCCGCCATGAATCTTGTTGGCTGCGCACTGCACATTCTGATGACAGTTTTCGCAGCGCGCGTCCATCGCCCCCGGAGCACGCAAGGAGGCGTACTCGACGCCGTCGCCGTGCACTTCGCGCGCGGTATGGCACTGCATGCACTTCATGCCTTTGGCGAAATGGACGTCGGAATCCGGACTGCCGGGATTCTCAATCGCGGCTTTTCGGCTCTTTAGGTTGTGGCACTTGTAGCAGGCGGCCTCGCTGCGAGCGGTGGCGATTGAGTAGCTCATCTTGGCCGAGTCGCCCGCGGCGTGGCAGGTATCGCAGGAGCGTACGTGACAGCCGTTGCAGGCGGTTTGGGTGAAGGGTATGCCGGTAAGGTTTTCCAGTCCACCATTTTCCTTGGCGTACCCATGCATCAGACCCCGGCTGCTGGCGTGCAGGCTCTTGTCATAGAACTGCTTGCCGGCGTCCTGCTGGCCATAGACCAGGGCGGGTACGGTGGCAATTGCGCCCAGAAATAACACGCTTACGCCCAAAACCGCTATTCGCATTTCTGCGCCCTCCGCGCCGGCCTGAACAGCCGCACAGCTTAGGCCTGTGTTGTAGGAGCGGGCCAGTGTACGCCCGCCAGGGAACTGGTGTCAATGAACGGTAGGAAACTAACCCAAGCTGCGATGGCGATCAGCCGGCAGAATACTCCAGAAATCGATGTTCCCGGTTTTGAAACTTTGGTATATAGGTACCCGCAACCCCAGAGACTCCGCGCGGCGCGGATTCGGCCGAAGGGTGGAGAAATTCGACAACGTCAGTGAGGTAATGGTACACGCGAAAAGGAGGGAGCTATGAGTGATCGAACAGGGTTCATCGGATTGGGCGCTATGGGACTGCCTATGGTTACCAATCTTGCAAAAGCCGGATTTGCACTTATGGTTTACGATGTGAGTCCGGCGGCGATGACGGCTGCACAACGGATAAGCACAGTAAGCGCGGCCGCCTCGCCGGCAGAGGTAGCCCAGCAATCCGACATTGTGTTTACGTGCCTGCCCAATGATGCCATCGTACGGCAGGTGTACCTCGGGCCAGGAGGCATCGCAGCAGGCGGGCGCCCGGGCCTGGTAACTTGTGACTGCTCGACGGTAAGTTCGGAGATGACCCGGGAGATCAGTACGGCGTTAAGGTCCCGCAATATCGTCCACATGGATACTCCGATGCTTGGCTCTCAGCCGCAGGCCGTGGAAGGACAGATCTTCTTCATCATCGGCGGCGACGAGGCCCAGGTGGAACGAATCAGTCCTTGCCTGAAAGCCATGGGAAAGCTGCATATGTATGTGGGAGGCTCAGGCGTGGCTAACCAGGTGAAGCTGCTCCACAATGGCTTACTCGCCATGACCGCGGTGGCAGTGGCGGAAGCGCTGGCTTTGTGTGTGAAGTCCGACGTAAACCCGCTCACGTTCTATGAAGTCGTCCGGAACGGTGGCGGCATGGCTTATGGCACCTACTTTGAGAGGCGGGCCAAGCGAATCTTCAGCGGTGAATTTTCTCCTACCTTCAAGCTGGAGCTGATGCGGAAGGATGCCACGATGGCGGCGGCTCTGGCTAAACGGCTCGCCGTACCCATGCCCATACTGGAGGAAAGCATACGAACCTACAACGAGGCCATGGACGCAGGTTGGGGGGAAGAGGACTTCTCCGCCGTCACCCACGTGATCGAGAAACGCATCGGGCAAAAATTGTCGGAGGCTAAAAAGGGGGCCACCCCGTAGACGGGATGCGTCTCTAACCCTTTCCGAGCGGCCTATCCCCGGGTCATGGTTCCATCCCAGGTGCTGACCTTGGCGGGGATCTCCTTGCCGGTGAACCACGTCGCGGTCACATTCTTGGTTTCGGTGTAAAAGATGAAACCATCGCGGCCCATGCAGTGCAGGTCGCCGAAGAACGACTGCTTGTGCCCGGTGAAGCCGAACACCCCGAGCGGGACCGGGATGCCCACGTTGATGCCGACCATGCCGCCATCGGTCCGCTTCACGAACTCGCGGGCGAAGGCGCCGCTTTCCGTGTAGATTACCGAGCCATTGGCGAAGCGGCTATTGTTCATGATCTGGATGCCTTCTTCGAAGGTATCCACGCGCTTGATGCAGAGCACCGGGCCAAAGATCTCCTCCCGGCCGCAGGACATATCTTCCGTAACGTGGTCGAAAATGGTGGGGCCGACGAAGAAGCCCTTCTCGCATCCCTTGGGCACCTTGGGATTGCGCCCGTCGAGAATGAGTTTGGCGCCCTCCTTGATGCCGGTCTCGATCCAGTTGAGCACGAAGTCTTTGTGGCCCTGGTTGACCACCGGGCCCATCCCCGTGCTCTTCTCATACGCCGGACCAAGATTGATATCCTTGGCCAGACGGACCACGGCCTCGACCAGCTTGTCGGCCACGGCGTTCTCCACTACCACGGTCGGCAGCGCCATGCAGCGCTCGCCGGCGCAGCCGCAGAAGGAGTTGATGATGCCTTGCGCGGTGCGCTCGATGACCGCATCGTTCATCACCAGGGCGTGATTCTTGGCCTCGGTAAGCGCCTGGACGCGCTTGCCGGCGCTGGCCGCAGTGCCGTAGACATGCTGGCCTACGCTGGTGGAACCCACGAAGGTGACGCCCCTGACGGCCGGATGCTTGAGCAGGATTTCGGCTTCGTTCCGGCTGGTGGTGACGAGGTTGAGGACGCCGCCCGGCAGGCCCGCTTCTTTCCATAGTTCCGTAATGCGCATGGAAGATTGCGGCGCAAAGCTGGCGGCTTTCAGCACCATGCAGTTTCCCGTGGCGATGCAGATGGGAGCCATCCAGCCCTGGGGAATCATGGCCGGGAAGTTCCAGGGAGCGATGCCGGCGAAGACGCCCAGCGGTTCGCGGAATTGGACGGTATCGTAGCCTTCGGAGACGTTCATTAGCGACTCGCCCTTCATCATCTGAGGCGCGCCGCAGGCGAGCTCGACCACCTCGACGACCTTGAGGACGTCGCCCATGGCTTCATCCCACTTCTTGCCGTTCTCCTGGGCAAGCAGGTAGGTCAGTTCATCCAGGTGCTGGTCGAGCAATTGTTTCATCTTGAAGAGCACCTGAACGCGTTTGACCACCGGGGTGTCGCGCCATCCGGGGAAAGCAGCGGCAGCAGCCTGGATCGCCTCTTCTACTTCCGCCGCGGTGCACTGCGGGGCATAGGCGATGATGGCGCCGGTGGAAGGGTCGTAACACGGCATGTATTTGCGGGTCTGGGATTGTTTCCAGACACCCCCCACTGCACATTTCAGCGTCTTGGGAAGCACGCCACTGATCGGATCCGGTTTGGTATCGCTGGCGATGAAGTAATAACGATCGGGGGCTACAGTCGGAACTGCGGTGGAAGCAGACATAATGAGTCCTTTCGTACAGATAGAAATAGAGGTTTAGTAAGCGCAGGCGGCGTTCGCTCCAGCAGAGCGTCCGGCCCGCACAGCGACCGTAGGAAAGCGGCCGAGGGTGGGGCGCCCTGCCAATCTAAGTAAGTTGCAGCTCCTTTAATTTGCTTTTGCTCGGCACTCCGTCTTTTCCCCAGCCACGGAATTCGTAATACTCATTCAGCATTTTGGGCAAATCGGGCACGAATCCAGCAGAGGCTCCTGAGGGGAACGGCTCATGGGTAAACCGGTGAGGCAAAACGTCATCGGCCCCGGTGAGTCCGCAAGAAATATTCAACAGCCGCTTCAGGTTGAAGTTTCGTTCCCCAGCCCTGAGCAATTCCGCTGCGTCCATGTCCCAGCCGGTCACACAGTTGGTCCAGGTAACCAACAGCGGAACATCCAATGCCGGCAACATCAGAGAACAGAACTTCAGGCTGTTGGACAGCTCCGCGTAATTTTGCGCGACGGCAGTAAGTTTCCCTTTGCCCCCTTGGGCGAGCCGTTCCAGCGGCTGCGGATACCCGAGTCCCGCCAATCCCATGCGCTCCAGCGTATGAGTAACCCCCCGATGACAGGCGCCGCGGTTTGCCGTCGCATAGGCAACGGCTAAGCTCGTGATCGACCGAGGATCGTGGTAGGGCGCTTCCAGACCTTTGACGTGGATAGCAAACTTCTCTGCGCCGCGGCCAAGCTGCCGCGCGAGCGGGCGAACCCCGCCTTGCAGCAAAGCTCCCGTCCCCTCTCCGGAAGCTATCTGCTGGATTAACGACAATATCGCCTCGCCTTTGCCCCACTCCAGCTTCGGTCCCGCAGCCGGGCTGTCCACCAGTCCCTTGCTAACGGCTTCAAAAAGGAAAGCAATGGATCCGCTTACGGAAATCGTATCCAGTCCAAGGCGGTTGCACAGATTGTTGGCCTCGATGATGGCGCTCCAATCGAAGATCCCGCATTGCGGGCCGAAACCGCCTATGGTTTCGTACTCCAAGGGAGCAGTCTTGCCGGCATAGGGTCCAGTCCGGATGTGCACTTCCTTCCCGCACCCGATGCCGCACGGCGGACAGTGATACTTCCCGGAGGCGTGATCCTGCTGCATGATTTCGGCGCTGAGGGGCTCGACCCTTTTCCCGCAATCTCCATCGGTCCAATTGTAGGCGGACAGATCGCCGATGACCGCGCTTCCCAGCGTGCCCCCGGGTGTCCCAAAGGCGCGGTAACGTTTCATTTTTTCCAAAAAGAAAGGAGTAAAGTCGCGAATGCTCTGGATCAGCTCTTGCGGATGCGCGATAGGGATGCGTAAGGTTCCGTCCGCCACTACCGCCTTGAGCTGCTTGGAGCCCATTACGGCGCCCATCCCGCCGCGCCCGGCGGCGCGAGCATGCAGTCCCTCGCTCATAATGTTCGCCAGGCGCACCATCCTTTCCCCCGCGGGACCAATGCAGACGATCGCGGCCCGGCTACCGTATTTCGCGGTCAAAATGTCGTGCGTCTCAACGGTATCTTTTCCCCATACCGATTCCGCCGGCGAAATCGAGATGCTTCCCTCAATGACGGAAACGATCGAGGGGGAAGATGCTTTTCCCGTGATGGCGATGGCGTCATATCCAGCGGACTTCAGAGCAATACCGAACCTTCCGCCACTGTCCGATTCTCCCCAGATGCCAGTGGTCGGCGATTTGGCTATCACGGCATAGCGCCCGGAAGTGGGGACGTTGGCCCCGGTCAGCGGACCGGCAGCAAAAATAAGGATGTTCTCCGGCCCCAGGGGGTCAATATCGGCAAATCGGGACCGCCGCATGATATAGGCCCCGAGGCCGGTTCCGCCAATGTACTTTCTCCGCACGTCCTCTGGGATCTCTTCCACTCGCACCGCGCCGGTGGACAGATCAATCCACCCCAGTTTGCCTACATAGCCGCCCATCGAAATTCCCCTCCGCGTCGAATCTTACAAGATATCTTTCTTGTATGTTTCCTTGACGATGAGCGTCGCAATGATGGTGATCACCGAGAAGGAAATTATGTACAGCGCCACCGGCCATGATTGGTTGTGGCTTCGGATCAGCATGTAAGTTGCGAGCGGCAGGGATACGCCGCCGGCAAAAACTCCAGCAAGCTGATACCCGACTGACGCGCCGGTATAGCGGATTTTCGTCGGGAAAAGTTCGGCCAGGAAGCTTGCCTGTGGCCCGTACATCGCCGAGTGGCCGACTTGCATGAATATGATAATGGCCGCCCAGCCCCACACTATGTTCTGGGGAGCTTTGTCCAGCATCCAGAAGAGCGGAAAAGCCAGAATCCCGCACATGGTAGCGCCCCACAGATATACGACACGCCTTCCTATCTTGTCGGAAAGCCAGCCGTAGAACGGCAAGGCCGCCAGACCGACCGCCGAGCTCATGATCATACCCGGAAGCAAGTCTTGCCTTCCCATCTTCAACGCGGATATGACATAGGTGATGGGAAATACGGTAATCAGGTAATACAATCCGTTTTCCGCGTAGCGCATGCCCATGGCCAGCAGGATGTTCTTGGGATGGTTCTTGAGCACCACCCAGAGCGGCACTTTCTCCTCGCCCTTCTGATCTTTGATCTTCTGGAAGGCCGGCGATTCGGCAACCGTCATCCGCACCCAGATCCCAATCGCGACCAGCACGATGCTGAATAGAAACGGCACGCGCCAGCCCCAGGAGAGCAATTGGGCCTGCGGCATTCCGGCAACCAGCCAGAAGGCGAAGGCCGACATCACCCCGCCGACCGCCAGGCCGGTTTGCGGGAAAGAACCCCACAAGCCGCGGCGGCCCTCGGGAGCATGCTCCACCGCCATCACTACCGCCCCGCCCCATTCGCCACCGAGGCCGATGCCCTGGCACACACGCATCAGGGTCAGCAGAATGGGAGCCCAGATCCCGATCTGCAGATAAGTGGGCAGCAACCCGATGATGGTCGACGACAAACCCATAAAGAGCAGGGTGATGTACAGCATCTTTTTCCGGCCAATGCGGTCGCCGAAATGGCCGAAGATCACACCTCCAAACGGACGAGCGATGAAGCCCACCGAGTAGGTGGTAAAGGCAAGCAGCGTGCCGACCAGCGGGTCAAACTGGGGAAAGAAGAGCCGGTTGAAGACCAGTGCCGCCGCGGTGTTGTAGAGGAAAAAGTCGTACCATTCGATGGCGGTGCCAATGAGACTGGCGATTGCCACTTTGGTATGTTGCGGTGCGCCCTCTCTTCTGATGGAAGGCCCCACTGTGGTTTGAGCCGAAGCCATATCACGCCTCCGTAATGTCTCTAATGTCTCTGCCGGGTCGTTCCTGTTGCTTCCTTTATTCTGTTTGGCTTTCGCCGTGCCGCGGGCTGCGGCCTCCGCTTCTCGCGCCTGCGTTTTCCGGGCGGACGCAGATGGTTGGAGCGGCCTGGCAAATTCGCCTGGACTATCAGGCCCAGGCCTTCCGATACAGCTGCTGAATCTCTTCCGGGGTCGGTACGCGAGGATTGTTAGCGGGAGAACCCGAGGCCAGGGCCTGGTCGGCCATGGTTCCTAACAGGCTGGTCCAGCGGTTGCCGTCAATGCCATAGGTCTTGGGCGTAGGAACTTCGAGATCCCGGTTGAACGCCATGAGCTCATTGAGCAGCTTGGCGACGGCGGTTTCGTTGTTGTCCTTCTCGGACGCCACAGCCATGGCGCGAGCAGCATCCGCATAACGTGCCGCTACCGTGGGCGCGGAAAAGTCCGTGACCACAGGAAGCAGCATGGCAATGGACAAGCCATGCGGCACATGGAAATGCGCGCCGATGGGACGGGCCATGCCGTGGATCAGCGCAACCGAACTGTTGGAGAAGGCGATGCCCGCCCAGGTAGCGCCCAACATCAAGGCCTCGCGGGCGCCGCGATCGGAGGGATCGGCAAAAGCCCGCCGCAGATGGGGCGCAATGGCGCGCATGGCCTGCAAGGCGGCGCCGTCCGAAAAGGGATTGGCGCGTTTGGAGATGTACGCTTCCAGCGCGTGCGTCAGCGCATCCAGGCCGGTATCGGCCGT
>Ga0326728_10004839_pt1 | contig 39055 bp, 30 predicted proteins | sample MB3enrmetagenome_FD_207602 | JGI IMG/M metagenome (GOLD analysis project Ga0326728, IMG submission 207602) | Lab enriched peat soil microbial communities from McLean, Ithaca, NY, United States - MB31MN | ecosystem: Environmental > Terrestrial > Soil > Wetlands > Peat | place: USA: New York... | reverse complement strand
AAGGCCGACGAAGCCGCAGTCGAAATCGTGCGCTTCCCGTTCTACGACGGCAAGAAGTGGACGGGCGCGAGCGAATACGTGGCGTTGATCGTCAGGCCGGAGAGCACGCAGCCGCAATTCGTGGTGCTGGGCGAAGCTAAAGAGCTGGAGGGCGACCCGCTGCGCGACTACGAGTTGCGCGCGGGGCTCAGCGAAAACCGTGCAATCCGCGGCTTCAAAGGGTTGGGAGTAGGAGGTGAGACGAACGCCGCGGCGCCAAAGACGTCCTTCTATCAGGCGTTCTGGAAGCCGTTGGAACCGGCGCTGGGCAGCGCCCGGAGAGTCTATGTGTCCACCGATGGGGTGCTGAACCAGGTGGCGCTGGGCGTGGTGCCCGACAACGCGGGACAGTTGCTGATGGAGAGGTACGATCTGCGCATCGTCTCCAGCACCAAGGATTTGTTGCGCCAGAGAAGAGCTTCCACGGGGAACACGGCGGTGGTGATGGGCAACCCGTTGTTTGAATTGGACGAGGCGCGGCAGCGCGCGGCGGTGCGGGCGTGGCAGCAGGCGGAGCAGACAGGAAAGACGGAGAGGGTTGAGAAGGCAGCCGGGGCGGAACCTGTCTTGGTGGCGAGCGCGGGGCAGCGGTCGCGGGACCTCGGTGGCGGTACGCTGAAGCCGCTACCGGGGACACAGATAGAAGCCGAGGCAGTGTCCAAGCTGCTCAAAGGGCAGGGGTGGGACGTGGGGCTGTATACGCAGGAGAACGCGCTGGAGGAGCGGGTGAAAGGGGTCGAGAGCCCGCGGGTGTTGCACCTGGCGACGCACGGGTTTTTCGAGTCGGACCAGGAGCGGAAACAGAAGGACCTGGCGGGAGGGCTGGGCGAGGAGCGCGCGTCAGGACTGGAAGACCCCATGCTGCGGTCGGGGCTGTACCTGACGGGAGCGAACCGCACGCTCGAAGGTAGGACAGCGCCGGCGGACGTGGACGATGGAGTGTTGACGGCGTACGAAGCGACGCAGATCAACCTGCAAGGGACGGAGCTGGTGGTGCTGAGCGCCTGCGAGACGGGGCTTGGGGAGTCGCAAAACGGCGAGGGGGTATTCGGGCTGCGGCGGGGGTTGCAGGAGGCGGGAGCGGAAGCGGTGCTGATGAGCATGTGGTCGGTGCCGGACCAGGAGACGCAGGAGCTGATGAGGCTGTTTTACGAGAAGTGGCTGGGGGGGAAAGAGAAGCACGAAGCGCTGCGGGAAGCGCAAAGCGAGCTGCGCGCCAGGGTCAAGGCGCGTTACGATCACGACCTGCCCTACTACTGGGGCGCCTTCGTCCTGGTGGGGCGCTAAGCAAGACGCAACCGGGAAACCGGGGAGTCCGGAGGGTTTGGGCTTGTGCCGGAATGCGAAGAAGATCGCGGGCTTGTTGCTGCTTGCCTCGTCCTGTGTCGTGCCGCTGGCCGCGCAGGAGGAGCGCTGGAACCAACTGAACGTGCAGGTCGTCCAGTTCTTCCAGCAGGGCAAGTACACTGAGGCCATTCCGCTGGCGCAGGAATCGGTCCAGGTTGCCGAAGCTACCTTTGGGCCTGAGCATCCCAACGTGGCCAGGTCGTTGAACAATCTCGCTGCGCTTTACGACGACCAAGGCCGCTACGCGGATGCGGAGCCACTCTACAAGCACGCCCTGGCCATCCGGGAGAAAGCGCTTGGCCCCGACCATCCCCGCGTGGCCACTTCGTTGAACAATCTCGCCGAGTTGTACCGCGAGCAGGGCCGCTATGCCGAGGCGGAGCCACTGTTTAAGCGCGCCTTAGCCATCCGGGAGAAGGCGTTCGGCCCCGACCATCCGGACGTGGCCACGTCGTTGAACGATCTCGCCGCGCTGCGCGACGACCAAGGCCGCTACGCCGATGCGGAGCCACTCTACAAGCGTGCCCTGGCCATCCGGGAGAAGGCGCTCGGACCCGACCACCAGGACGTGGCCACAGACTTGAACAATCTCGCCGAGTTGTACCGCGAGCAGGGCCGTTACGCCGATGCGGAGCCGCTCTACAAGCGCGCCCTGGCGATCTACGAGAAGGCGCTCGGCCCCGACCATCCCCGCGTGGCCAACTCATTGAACAATCTCGCCGCGCTTTACGACGACCAGGGGCGCTACGCCGATGCGGAGCCACTCTACAAGCGCGCCCTGGCCATTTGGGAGAAGGCGCTGGGCCCCGACCATCCGGACGTGGCCAACTCATTGAACAATCTCGCCTTGCTGTACGACAACCAGGGCCGCTACGCCGATGCGGAGCCACTCTACAGGCGCGCCCTGGCCATCCGGGAGAAAGCGCTCGGCACCGACCACCCGGACGTGGCCAGCTCGTTGAACAATCTCGCTGAGTTGTACAAGGAGCAGGGCCGTTACGCCGATGCTGAACCGCTCTTGAAGCGCGCCCTGGCCATCGACGAGAAGGCGCTTGGCCCCGATCACCCGGGCGTAGCCACAGACTTGAACAATCTCGCCGGGCTGTACGACGACCAAGGCCGCTACGCCGATGCGGAGCCACTCTACAAGCGCGCCCTGGCCATCGACGAGAAGGCGCTGGGCCCCGATCACCCGGACGTGGCCGGTTCGTTGAACAATCTCGCCTTGCTGTACGGCAACCAGGGCCGCTACGCCGAGGCGGAGCGACTCTACCAGCGCGCCTTGGCCATCCGGGAGAAGGCGCTCGGCCCCGAGCATCCGTACGTGGCCACGTCGTTGAACGACCTCGCCGCGCTGTACGACGACGAAGGCCGCTACGCCGAGGCGGAGCCACTCTACAAGCGCGCCCTGGCCATCTACGAGAAGGCGCTCGGCCCCGACCATCCGAGCGTGGCTACGTCGTTGAACAATCTCGCCTTGCTCTTCTATGCATGGACGCAGCCTGCTCAGGCCGCTCCCTTCTTCGACCGGGCGTTCGAGACTCTTGCGAAGCAGTTCCAATACTACTTCACCTACATGAGCGAGAAGGAGCGCCTGGCGTACCTGGCAATGGTGCAATTCCAGTTCCCGTTGTACTTCAGTTTTTGTTTTACCTACCACCAGCAGGTTCCTGAACTCGCCGGAAAGATGTACGACACGGTGTTGTGGCAGAAAGGGTTCGTCGCCCAGAGCGTGGCTGCGCTGCGCGCCAAGATCCTCGCCAGCGGCGATGCCGAGGCACTGCGCTTGCTCGACGAACTGGCCGCAAAGAAAAGCGAATTGGCCAAGCTGGCGACCGCGCCCGCCGAGCCCGATCCGCAAAAGCAAGCGGCGCGACGCACGCAAATCGAGCAGCTCGAAAAGGAGGCCAACGACCTGGAGAAGGAGTTGGTCAAGCGCTCGGGGGCGGTGGCCGAGGAGAAGCGTCTGGCGCGCGTCACCTGGCAGCAGGTGCGCGACGCGCTCAAGGCCGACGAAGCCGCAGTCGAAATCGTGCGCTTCCCGTTCTACGACGGCAAGAAGTGGACGGGCGCGAGCGAATACGTGGCGTTGATCGTCAGGCCGGAGAGCACGCAGCCGCAACTCGTGGTGCTGGGCGAAGCTAAAGAGCTGGAGGGCGACCCGCTGCGCGACTACGAGCTGCGCACAGGGCTTAGCAGGAGTCGCGCAATCCGAGGCTTCAACATGGAGAAAGTGGGAAGTGAGGCGAACGCCGCAGCGCCAAAGACGTCCTTCTATCAGGCGTTCTGGAAGCCGTTGGAGCCGGCGCTGGGCAGCGCCCGGAGAGTCTATGTGTCCACCGATGGGGTGCTGAACCAGGTGGCGCTGGGCGTGGCGCCGGACAGCGCGGGACAGTTGCTGATGGAGAAGTACGATCTGCGCATCGTCTCCAGCACCAAGGATGTGCTGCGCCAGAGGAGAGCTTCCACGGGGAACACAGCGGTGGTGATGGGCAACCCGTTGTTTCAATTGGACGAAGCGCAGCAGCGCGCGGCGGTGCGGGCGTGGCAGCAGACGGAGCAGGCAGGAAAGACGGAGAGGGCTGAGAAAGCAGCCAAGGCGGGACCTGTTTTGGTGGCGAGCGCGGGGCGGCGGTCGCGGGACCTCGGTGGCGGGACGCTGAAGGCGTTGCCGGGAACACAGGTAGAAGCCGAGACAGTGTCCAAGCTGCTCAAAGGGCAGGGGTGGGACGTGGGGCTGTATACGCAGCAGAACGCGCTGGAGGAGCGGGTGAAGGGGGTCGAGAGCCCGCGGGTGTTGCACCTGGCGACGCACGGGTTTTTCGAGTCGGACCAGGAGCGGAAGCGGAAGGATCTGGGGGGAGGGTTGGGCGAGGAGCGCGCGGCGGGGCTGGAAGACCCCATGTTGCGGTCGGGGCTGTACCTGACGGGAGCGAACCGCACGCTCGAGGGCAGGACGCCACCGGCGGACATGGACGATGGAGTGTTGACGGCCTACGAAGCGACGCAGCTCAACCTGCAAGGGACGGAACTGGTAGTGCTGAGCGCCTGCGAGACGGGGCTTGGGGAGTCGCAAAACGGCGAGGGGGTATTCGGGCTGCGGCGGGGGTTGCAGGAAGCAGGAGCGGAGGCGGTGCTGATGAGCATGTGGTCGGTGCCGGACCTGGAGACGCAGGAGCTGATGAGGCTGTTTTACCAGAAGTGGCTGGGGGGGAAAGATAAGCACGAAGCGCTGCGGGAAGCGCAAAGCGAGCTACGCGCGAGGGTCAAGGCGCGTTACGATCACGACCTGGCCTACTACTGGGGCGCCTTCGTGCTGGTGGGTCAGTAGAACCGGGCGAGGAAGAGTTGCGGACAGAACCTTCTTTCCTCGCGAAAGTCGATAGCGCCCGCACGTGAGGTGATGATGGCAGACGGGACGATCTTTCACATTTGGACAGCAGCGAGCTTCACGCAGTTGTTGTAGCTGCGAGTCGTCTATTCAGCACAATTCCTGCCATGATCAAGCTGAGGATGACCGCCGCGAACAGCAGCAACCAGCCCCAATACTGGACCGGATGGCGCAGAACACGAATAAAATGGCGGCCATAGTGATCGGCGATGATGGCGATAAATGAGTAACGCGCACCCCGTGAAATAGTTACCACTGTTAGAAATCTCCGTCTGCTGTAATTCGAAGCGCCTGCCGCCGCGAAAAACAGACTTGTGGGAAACGGAAACGGAACCGCCGTAGAGGCGGCAAGGGCGCCGGTGCCCCATTTGTGAAAAAAGCTGAGAATGGTATCCAGCTTGCGATTTCCGAACTTGCTGTGCAAGTAAGCCGACCCGGCCCTTCGTGCGATTCTGAACGTGAGGTATGCTCCGATCACTGACCCGGCTGTCGCAAATGCCGCATACTCGTACCACGGATTGGTGTGCCTGGCACAGAGAATTGCCATCAAGATGTCGGGACCTCCAAATGTTGGCAGGGGAGAGCTATCGAGAATCGCGAGGAAGAAAAGCCCCAATGCTCCCAAGTGGCGGAACATCGAAATAACGCCATGTCCTCGCGGCGGTGTGGCATTTTGGATGAAGGCGTTCAACATCGGCGCATTATGCAAGGCTGATTTGTCGAACAGGATTATACACCACATTACCCGCTTCAGAAGCCCAGCAGCCTGGAACTCCAGCCTTTAACTATATTTGCTAAACTTTCTAGAACACGACTTGCGTGCCTTGACAAGACAAGTTAAGTGTAGTATCTTAGTTAAGGAGGCACTTATGCAATCAATCCCGGAAGGCCAGTTCGTCAGGCACGCACAGTACGGTCTCGGCGTGGTGACGCAATCGGGCGCCGAACGCACCTCCATCGACTTCCACCTCCACGGAATCAAGAAATTTGTCACCCAGCTCATGACCGTGGAGCTTACCGACGAAGCCCCTCCGCCCAAACCCCAGCCCGCGCGTCGCAAGAGGGGATCAAGCCAGATTCCTCCCGTCACGATAACGGTCATTGGGAAGTGAGTGAGGTGGAACGACGCCCTACTGAGGGAAGAGGGTGCGCCGAACCTGGGGAATCAATTCTGAGGCGCCGACTCGGAGGGTGCGGCCACGCTTGTTATCGCGGCTTCGTCGCCGGCGGGGCGTGTACTATCGGCTAGACCCCCTTTTTGCAGACGGTGGGTGAGTTTTCTCTGGGCGCGCCGTTCGGCCTTCTCGCGCTGCTTTTCCAATCGCTTCATTTCCTTTTGACGTTTCAGAGGGGTAGTGGCCATCGGGTCTCCTTAGAATCCGAATGCGCGCTGACAATATCCCCAACGCATTGTTTGGGACTACCAGCGGGGTTCACGCGGCTGGCGTGCGGCTTCGCGGTAGTCCTCATTTGAGAATCTACCCGAACTTCGCCCGGCACCGCCACTGCTGCGGTTTGGGGTCCGCTCCGTCCTGGGACGCGCTTCGTTCACCTTGAGATTGCGGCCACCAAACTCTTTTCCTTCGAGGCCGGCAATCGCCTTGGCCGCTTCTTCATCATTGGGCATTTCGACGAAAGCAAACCCGCGGGCTCGGCCAGTGTCCCGGTCCATTGCAACTTGGATCCGTGTAACTTGCCCGAACCCTTTGAACAGCGCGGTCAAATCGCCTTCCGTCGTTTGGAAGCTCAAATTACCAACAAAGAGCTTTTTCATTTTTCTCCTTTGCCTGAAATACATTGCTGGAGGCGCCCCAGTTCTGCGGGCCGGTGCGGCCTCCAGCATGTCTTACCGAGAGTCATGGATGAAGTGGGCGGCAACCGCAAAACCTCTCTGCTCATGTCCTGATTGATCGGATAGCAGCGGAATGATTGAAGGCAGATGCATGGGGACGGACCGGCCGGGTTAACTCTTTGCAGTTCATTGCACCGTCACTTCATAGCATCTCACATTGCTCTTGACAAGTAAAGTGAATTCACTCGTCTTGATTAGCTGACCCTTTTGCTTCCTGAACTAAGCTCAGTCATCTTACGTCGTGTCATGGACCGGCGAGCGACAAGTGTTGGCGGGCACAACCCCCGCGGCAGTGTCCAGGCGTTGCCAGAAACCAGTTATTCTTGATACCATAAGTCTGCTTTGGCCGGCGAAAGGAGGGCTGTCATGGTGCGGAAGAAAAGCCATCCGTCTGATTGGGAATCCCTGCTCGCTAAGATGTCCTACGGAAAGACCGTCATAGAAACCGAAAGAAAACGCCACATCTTTAGGCAGGGAGAGCCTGCCGATGCCGTGTTCTTGCTTCGGCACGGCAAGGTGAAGCTGGCGGTTACGTCCAAAGAAGGCAAGGAAGCGATTGTGGCTATTCTGGACGCTGGTGATTTCTTCGGCGAGGGTTGCCTCGCAGGTCAGCCCTTGCGCATGGCGACGGCTACCACGATGACGGATTGTACGCTGGTCAGGATAGAAAAGCCCGCCATGGTACGCCTACTTCACGAACAGCACCACGTCTCAGAATTATTCGTCACCCATCTGCTTTCACGCAACATCCGCTATGAAGAGGACCTTGTTGACCAGCTTTTCAACTCCAGCGAGAAGCGACTGGCTCGAATTTTCTTGCTGCTTTCTCATTTTGGCAAAGAAAGCCGTGCCGAAAAAGTCCTCCCCAGAATCAATCAGGAGAGTCTGGCGCAGATGGTCGGCACCACCCGCTCGCGCGTCAGCCATTTCATGAACAAGTTTAAGAAGCTTGGCTTCATCGATTACAACGGCGTGCTCACCGTCAACAATGGCCTCCTGAGCATTATCCTGCACGATTGGCGATCGACGCCCCTCGGCGCACCTGGCTTTCCGCGAAACGCGTACTTCTAACAAAAATTTACATGTGAGCAAAAGTGAACAGCTTTACGCCACGGCAGGTGGCAATCTGTCCATCGCCAACTGGGTCGGTGATCGCCAAGTCTCAGGGCAGGGCGCCAGGTCATCGTTGCCTTCGATTGCTTGAGCACGTTGAATGCCGCCCGGGTGTATCGGGCCAAGTTCGTCACCCACAACTTGATCTGCCGGAGTTGTCTGAATGAACATACTGCTTTACAATCCCGACAACGAAATCACCAACAATTTCATGCCGCACCTGTGGATGTTTCTCCTGAGATCGCTGACTCCTCCAGGCCATAAAGTTTTCCTCGTGGACGGCAACGCACAACGCTTGAGCGCAAGCGACCTGGCGCACTACGTAAAAAGAAACCGCATCGGGCTGGTCGGAATCGGCGCGATGACGCGCATGATTCGCAAAGCTTACCTCATGGCCGATGCGGTGCGCGCAGTGGGAGTGCCGGTCGTAATGGGGGGCCCGCATGTTACCGAAGTTCCTGACGAGCCGCTGGGGCGCGACGGGGGGCCACGCCATGCTGATGCGGTGGCTCTTGGCGAAGCCGATAACACTTGGCCGCGAATTGTGGCGGATGCGGAACGTGGAGCGTTGAAGGAGGTTTATGCCCCTGTCGACGAAGCGGGCAAAGAGGTAAAGCCCTCTCTCGCGGACTATCCCGAGATTCCTTGGGATCGCATGGATTTAGACCAGTTCAATTCGATTAGGCACTTTCCCAAGTGGGCGCGCCGGTTACTTTCCCTGGCGGGTATGACGTGGCAGAGCTTCCACCTGTTACCGATTGAATCCGGCCGTGGCTGCCCGTACGGTTGTGAGTTCTGCACGGTGACGGGTTTCTTCGGGGATTCCATCCGCTTTCGTTCGAACGCCAGCGTGGTGGACGAGCTTCTGAAACTAAAGCAACTGGAGAAGCGGCAGAAGGGGAAAATCGCTGTCTTCTTCATCGACGACAACTTCGCTATTAATCCCCGGCGCACCAAGTCGCTGCTGCGTGAAATCATCGCGCGTGACGCCCAGGTGCCCTGGGTGGCACAAATCAGCATGAATCTGTTGCGGGACGAGGAGCTCGTTTCACTCATCGCCGAAAGCGGTGGCAAATGGATCTTCATGGGGCTCGAGTCCATTGACCCGGAGAACCTGAAGAGTGTGCGCAAGGGATTCAACAAGCCGGAAGAGTACAAGGCGATTCTGGAATGCCTCGAGCGTTACGGTCTTTACGCGATCACTTCCTTCATCTTCGGTATGGACAGCGACTCCCCCGGAGTAGCGCAGCGCACTCTCGATGTCATCCGCAACTGGCCGCCGGGGCTCCCGGTTTTTGGACTTCTGACGCCTTACCCGGCAACGCCCCTTTACGACCGACTCATGGTTGCGGGTCGGCTGACCAAACCCAAGCACTGGTTGGAATTTAAGCCCTTTACAATGGATTTCTCCCCACTGGGAATCTCTCCGGAACAGGCGGAGGAAGAAATCAGGCAGGCATGGGATTCATCCTATCAGCCGGCAACGATCGCCGCGGCACTCGCCAGGATGGAATCGAAACCTCTCGCGGACCGAATCATTCATTTGCTGGGCCGCCTGGCATTCCGCGGAATTTACTTCCCGCAAATGACGCGAAGACAATGGACGCAGGTACTTTTCCAGAATCGACGCTCCATCCTCAAGGTTATTATCGAGGCGTTAAGATTCAGGTATCAGCCTGGGTCCACCGAGCCGCTCTCGATCGAAGTGCCGGAAGCCGCCGAGCCGTCCGCTTGAGAAGTAATACACCCCCGAACGCTCTAACGCCTGGAAGCCGGCACACGTAATGGAGCACAACGCCTCCCCATCCAAGTACGGGAGAACCTGTTTCCGTATCAGTCCCGCCTCCGTTTGAGAAAGCCATCACAACTCGGCAAAGGATGTGGTATCGTTTCGACCGGGACAAAATTTACTGTGCCATCAAAGGGGGAAATAGAACAGATGGCAAGGAGACTCTGATGGCTGCTACCAGACAGGATCTGTATAAGGTTTTGATTCGCAACCGCGGCGCCATCAGATCAGTTCCACACCGTTTGCAGGGAGCGAAATCGTGAAAACACCTGTTTCGTCGCGGGCTCTGGGCGTTCTGATGGTTGTTCTGGCCGCCAGCTTGCCGTTGCGCGCACAGGCGACGCTCCCGTCGGCCCTGCACGCGAAGCTCGAAACTCAGTTGGCGAATGTGGCAGAGCATCTGAACGGCGTGATGGGCTATGCCATCAAGGACCTTTCAAGCGGCGAGACGTTTCTGCGCCTTCCGGACACAGTCTTCCCTCAGGCGAGTTCCATCAAGCTGGCCGTCCTCTTGGAGCTGATGCGCCAGGCGCAGGAAGGGAAGCTGTCGCTCGAGGAGAAACACACGCTGCGGCGCAGGGAGATGACCGTAGGAGACACGGAACCGATCCTCACGATGCTGGGTGACGGCACGGTCACCATGACGCTGCGCGATCTTGCTATTTTCATGGTCGTGTTGAGTGACAATACGGCAACGAATATCCTCATCGATCGTTTAGGAATGGACAATATTAACGAAGGGGTTATTCGTCTCGGCCTCAAAGAAACCAAGCTGCGCCGTCACATGATTGACCTCGAGGCCGCTAGGAAGGGGGACGAAAACGTCTCCACGCCCCGCGAGATGCTGGCCCTAATCGAGAAAGTCCACGCCGGCCGGGCGCTTGACCCCGCGCCAACGAAGGAATACTTTGACCTCCTCAGGCTGCCCAAGGAAAGCGAATTTCACAAAGCGCTACCCGAAGACGTTTCTGTCGCGGACAAGCCCGGGGCTCTGGAAGGCGTGCGCTGCGACACAGGTTTGATCGACATTCCCGGTCATCCGTTCATTATGTCGATTGCCACCACATACCTCGCGCGAGACGATGAGGGTGAGCGGGCCATCGAAGAGGTCGCGCGGCTGGCCTATGACTACTTCAATCGGCTGAGCCGTTCCAGCTCTTACGGACGCGTCATCACTTATAAATAATCGCCCTTGTGGTCACCCCCGCGGAGGCGGGGGTCCACGGGTGCCGCGCAAGAGGGTGGATTCCCGCCTTCGCGGGAATGACTGGCACGATTCTTGGGAGGGTTCCATGAGCTTGTTGCTGGCCTTGGCCTTGGCGGCGCTGCCTTCGCCGGGGGCAGTGGTCGTGAAACCTGTCGCCAACATGTACTCCGCCGCAAGTCAGGACGCCGATGTGGTGTCGCAAGCGATCTGCGGCGCCAGCGTCGTTCTGGTGGAAGAAAAGGGGGAGTGGGCAAAGGTGCGCACGCCCGATGACTACCCCGGCTGGATGCCGCTCGCGTCATTGCGCCGGTACAGCTCCGGCGACCACACTTACGCCTCCACGGGAAAAGTCGTGCAGGTGGCAAGCCTTTTCGCGAATGTCTACCGTGAACCTTCGGTGACGAAGCGCCAACCGATGTTGATCCTGCCTTTTGAGGCGTGCCTGGAAGTGGTCCACGGGGCGGAGAACGATGCGGGTCGCTGGATCCAGGTCCGCCTGCCGGACGAGCGCACCGCCTGGATTCAACGCGGTGACATCGATCTTGACCCGCAGCCCCTCAGCGTGTCCGGAGCGATCAAACTCGCCAAGCGTTTCCTCGGCCTCACCTACTTCTGGGGCGGGACTTCCACCTTCGGGTTCGATTGTTCGGGCTTCACCCAGATGCTCGTTCGCCGGCGCGGCCTCGTGATGCCCCGCGATGCCGACGTGCAGGCAGCTTGGCAGGGTGTGTTGCCGGTGAAACGCAATCGACTCCGCGCAGGTGACCTGCTCTTCTTCGGTGATTCACTCCAGAAGATCACCCACACGGGCATGTACATCGGGCACGGAAAGTTTATTCATGACACAACCCACGAGCATCCCGGGGTGCAAATCAGCCGGCTCAAGGATCAGCCCTGGACGAAACTTCTCGTGGCCTGCCGGAGGCTAAAATGAACCGCCGCGACTGGATGAAAACGTTGGGCGCTGCTTGCTTGGTAGGGGCACGCCATGGCGTGCCCCTACACGGCGCGCCCCTACAGGGCGAGGACGCGCCCTCCGCTACAACTTCTTCAACCGCGCTGGAGACCGAAATAGTACGCCTGCAACTACGGCACACCTGGACGACCACCATGTCTTCCAGCGCGTACCGTGACACGCTCTACGTGCGGTTTACTCGGGACGGCATAACCGGCCACGGCGAGGGCGCGCCCATCGTCCGCTACCAGGAAAACGCCGCCGGCGCCCGGCAAGCGGCGGAATCCGTGCGTGATTTGGTGACTGCCGCCGACCCCTGGGAGTTCGAAAAGCTCCACGCGGAAATCGCTCATTGCCTTTCGGGCCAATACGCCGCCCAAACCGCGCTCGACATTGCCTTGATGGATTGGGTCGGCCAAAAGCTGGGCATTCCACTCTATCGGTATTTCGGCCTGGATCCGAACGATGCTCCCATCACCACTTTTTCCATCGGGATTGATACCCCGGCCATCACCCGCCAGAAGGTTCGCGAGGCTGAGTCGTTCCCCGTCCTCAAGATCAAGGTGGGGCTCGACACCGATGAGGCCACCATCGCTGCGGTGCGCAGCGTCACGCGCAAACCGCTTCGCGTGGACGCCAACGAGGGCTGGAAAAACAAAGAAGAGGCAGTGCGGAAAATCAACTGGCTGGCAACCCAAGGCGTGGAATTCGTCGAGCAGCCCATGCCTGCCCAGATGCTCGAGGAAACACGTTGGGTACACGAACGCGTACACCTGCCGCTGATTGCCGACGAGGCCTGCCAACATGCCGGCGACGTCCCCAAGCTCGTCGGCATCTTCGACGGTGTCAACGTCAAACTCGATAAGGCAGGCGGAATCCTGGAAGCCTTCGAGATGATTCAGATCGCACGTGCCCTGGGGCTTCGGACCATGTTGGGCTGCATGGTCTCGAGTTCGGTGAGCGTCACCGCCGCGGCCCACCTCTCACCCCTGGTCGATTACGCCGACTTGGACGGGAATCTGCTGATCGCGAACGATCCCTTCTCCGGGGTAAGTGTCAAGAATGGAAAGCTGCTGCTCCCGCATGGCCCCGGTCTGGGGCTCAGGCCCGCTGAAAAAATCTCTTGACATCCTATCTGTACTATTGTACTAGTACAGCATGCTACTTCACGTCAACACTTCCTCGGGCGTTCCCGTTTACTTGCAGATCGAAGCCCAAGTGAAGCAGGCGCTCGCCGCCGGCGCCCTGCGACAGGGCGATACGCTCCCTTCCGTGCGCAGGCTGGCCGCTCAACTGCGCGTGAACCCCAACACCGTGGCCAAGGCCTATCAGAATCTGGAACGCGAGGGGGTGATCCGCACGGTGCCGGGCGGGGGGACCTACGTGGCGGACAGCAGCCCGGGCCTGCTGAAATCCGAAAAGCTGCGCCGGCTGCGTCCCGTGGCGCGGGAGCTGGCGGTGGGGAGCTTTCAACTGCGCCTGGCGGCCGGCGATGTGGTGAAGCTCGTGGAAGACGAACTGGACGGACTGGGAGGGAAGCGATGAACGATCTGGCGATCCACACTCAGGGCCTCGCGAAGTTCTTCGGCAAGACGCGCGCCGTCGATGGGCTGGATCTGAAGGTACCGCGCGGCTCGGTGTACGGTTTCCTGGGGCGCAACGGCGCCGGCAAGACCACCACAGTCAAGACGCTTCTGGGTCTGCTGCGGCCCACCGCCGGCTCCGCCCAAGTTCTGGGTTACGACATTCGCCGGGACTTGGTCGCCATCCTCGAGCGCACCGGCTTCGTACCGGAAAACAAGATGCTGTTCGATTCGCTCACGCCCGCGCAACTGGTCCGCTTCAACCAGGGATATTTCCCCAAATGGTCCGGCGAGCTGGCGGGGCGCTATGCCGAGCTCTTCGAGATTCCCATGCAGGTGCCCTTCGCCAAGCTCTCGCTGGGGAACAAAACAAAGGTGTGCCACCTGCTGGCGCTCTGCCAGGGCGCCGACCTGCTGATCCTCGATGAGCCCAGCATTGGCCTCGACCCGGTGATCACGGATTTATTGCTTCGCGTGCTCGTGGAAGACCAGGTGAGCGAAGGGAAGACCGTTTTCCTCTCCTCGCATCAACTCACCGAAGTCGAGCGCATCGCCGACTGGGTGGGGATCATCGAGAAAGGAAAAATCCTGCTGGAAACACGCTTGGAGGACATCCGGCAAAACTACCGGCTCATCCGCGCCGCCGCTGAAACTGCGCCCGCAGTTTCTTCGCCCGATCTCGTGGCGGAGCAGAGTTCGGAGAATTTCCGGAGTTACCTCGTAGCGCGTGAGGCGGAGGACTTCGCCGCAATGCTGAGCGCCAAGGGCATGACCATCCTCGAAATCTCGCCCGTCAGCCTGGGAGAAGTTTTCCTGGGGCTCACGCGAAAGGAGGTGCCATGTATCTCTGGAAAGCCTGGCACGATTGCCGCGCCCGTATAGGGCTTTACATTCTGGCCTCGGTGAGCATTGGCGTGCTGTGCGGGCTGGAGGCGGTCACCTGGGCGAACTGGCACACCTACTGGATGACACTCTATCGACCGCCTCGTGCCGTCGGACCACGCAGCGTTTTCCTTAATTATGATTTCTACATGGATATCACCTTCTCCATGCTTTATCGGGCGGTTCTCCAATACGGCCAGATCGGCGTGCTCCTGGCCGGTCTGAGCTTGGGCGCCAGCAGCACGGGGAGGGAATATGGCGCGGGCACGATGAACTTTGTCCTGACCCGGCCCGCCCCGCGAGAGAATTTCGTCCTCACGGACTGGACGGTAGGCTTGACGGCTATGGTCATTATTGTGAGTGGTCTCGCCTTTCCCCTGCTTCCTTGCCTCTGCTTGATCCATGCCAAGGGCCCCGGGAACGTTCTGGCCGGCCTGCCCGCCTTGTGGGTGCTGGGGGCGGCGATCTATGGCCTTTCGCATTTCACCACGCTGGTGGCCGGCAGCGCCTCCAAGGGACTCACCCTTAGCGTGGCTACGGTCCTGACGTATTCTTTTCTTCCCACTGCTCTGTACGAGTGGTGGCACACGGACGCCCTGCTGAGGGCCACCGAGTGGACGTTGCGGGGCCTCGCGTACGGTTCCTGGCCGCTGAGCCCATTTGACTGGAGTGTGACCGCATTCTGGCTCGCCGTAGCAGCGGGCTTTCTGGGCGCGTCCGTAGCCTGGATCAGGTTTCGCGAGGTGTGATGGGCGAGGTATGATGAACGAGGTGTGATGAGCTATTCCTGACCCTCTACCCAACACGAAGGGGGTTGGCCCTCTCCCCCTTGGGGGAGAGGGTGGCCTGCGCCGGCGTTTTCTTCAGCCGGCGCGGGACGAGTGAGGGGGTACGGAGGTGGATTCCTTAACGCCTGTCATTCTGAGCGAAGCGAAGAATCTCGGTAGTTGCTCTTCGTCGGCAAGGAACTGCGGAGATTCTTCGCTTCGCTCAGAATGACAGGCCAATGACGAAGGCCTCGCGGAAAGGAGGTCGCGGTGTTCTTTTGGAACTGCTGGTTGAGGAACCGTTTCCGGCTGGCGGCTTATCTCGTGCTGGGTTGCGCCCTGATGCTGCTCGGGACGCTGCCCGTCACCATGAAGTGGGTGCATGGCCATTGGGTATGGGTGCATCCGGAAACCGTCGCGAGTGCAATGGACGCGTGGCACTTCGGAGTCGAGCACGTTTTGCTCGTCATGATTTTCCTGCTGCTGTTTTCCGCCGCCGACCTCGGCTCCCTGGGAGTGGGAGAATCCGCTGCCCGCAAGGATTACGATTTCCTCCTCACGCGCCCGCGCCCACGCCGGCATTTTGTTTGGACCGCCTGGCTGGCGGGACTTGCGCAACTCTGCCTTCTGGCGCTGATTCCCTTGGCCGTTGCCATGACGACTCTCTATGCCCTTACTTCGCGGCTCTGCCCGGACCGCTTATGGCTGTTGAGCCTGGGGGCGTTTGAATTGAGCGTGCTGGTGTTCAGTGGGGCTTTTGCCTTGTCCCTCGCCACAGGAAGCAGCCGGAACGGCTTCGAGCTGGTTTTCTCCCTCTTAGTCATTTACTATGCCGTCAAGCAGGTCATGGTTTTTTCCGGAGCGGAAGTGCTCTTCCTCTTCTTCTGGATGCCCGCGAATCTCTACGCCCTGGGTGCCTACGATTGGCTGCTAAACGGCCCGCACGTACGCTACGTTGTCCTTCTGCTGATGCTCGCCGCCACCGCCGCCCTGCTCTTCCTGGCGCAATTCGGGTTCGAGAGAAAGGACCTGTAGGGATTGTCGATTTTCGATTGACGATTGTCGATTGCGGCTACTCGAAACTCCGCGTCTAACTGACCCCTCACCCGTCCGGCGACGGCTGGTGAAAGCGCCGTCGCCGGACACCCTCTCCCCAACGGAGAGGGCTATATTTCCGACTTGGGCACCGCCGGTGTCCAGTCGAAGATGTAGGACACGCTCAGCCCCCTGGGAGAGGGCAGACCCATTTGAGATCGTTCCAGCCCGGCGGAGCGATTTTCGAATTTCGATTTTCGCCCCCGGCAATCGTCAATCGCCAATTCTTACCGCCGGTACACCACTCCGCCCTTCATCACAAAGCTCACCCTCTCGAGGACGCTGATGTCGTTCAGCGGATCACCCGGAACCGCAACGACGTCGGCCCAATAGCCCGGCTTCAGCGCACCAATCTGATCCTGCCAGCCCAGTAACTTTGCGCCGTTGAGCAGGCCGGCCTGGAGCACGGCCAGGGGCGTCATGCCGTACTTCACCATCAGCACAAACTCCCGGGCCTGCGTCCCGTGGGGAAAGGGGCCCACGTCCGATCCCACGGCCATCGGCACACCCGCCGCAAGCTGCTTGCCGAACTCCTCCACGTGCAAGTCGATCATCCGTTGTTCCCGCTCGGCTTGCGCGGGCGAAGCGGCATGTTGGGCAAAGTACTCCGCGATTGTGAACGTGGGTACGGCGAAGATTTGTTTCTCCCGCATCAACCGCATGGTCTCGTCGCTCAGTTGATAGGCGTGATCGACGGAGGCCACGCCGGCCCGCGCGGCATACAGCGTGCCCGGCTCACCCGTCGCATGAACCGCGACGCGCTTGCCCGTGCGGGCGGCTTCCTCGACGGCCGATCTGAGTTCAGCTTCCGTGTACTGATACGGAGTGGAAAGGTGACCCTCGCGAATCGAGTCCGGACCCGTTTCGTAGATCTTGATGAAGTCGGCTCCCTCCTTGAGCTGCTGCCGAATCACCGTCACCAGTTCGGCCGCGTTGTTGGCGTAAGTGGCGTTGGAGAAGATGTGCTGTGCGGGGTTATAGCGGATGGCATCTTCGTGGCCGCCCAGAATGTCCACGGCATTGCCGCTGATGCGCAAGCGTGGTCCCGGAATCGAACCCTGATTGATGGCGTTGCGCACCGCGGTGTCGGCCGAGCCTGCGCCCTCTGTTCCCATGTCGCGCTCTGCCGTAAAGCCGGCCATCAGGTCGTCCCGCGCCGCCAGGACCGCGGAAATCGTGCGCTGCGGCACCGACTCCTGGACCGTCTGCAAATCCTCGGCGCCCGGATGCAGGAACAGATGCACGTGAGCATCAATCAGCCCCGGCAAAAGCGTACAATCACCTAAATCGATGACCTCCGCCCCTTCCGGGCGTTTCACCGCCGAACCCACTTCGGCAATTCGGTCCCCTTGCACCAGCACTTCGCCGGGCGTGATTATCTTCCCGCTCTCGATATCGAGCAGCCGCGCGGCACGCAGCACCAGCGCGTGCCTCGATGGAGAAGGCGGCGGGGATTGAGCGAATACAAGGGAGAAAAGAGTGCAGGATACGAAGAACCCAAACAGCGTTGCGGAGAAATGAGAGATTATGTTCATAATGCTCGCCATAATACCATTTCTGTGTCAACCCTGGGCGCTTTCCTGCGCAGGGGGTGCTGTCCTAACTCGAGTGTAGCGCCGACCTTTAGGTCGGCATGTGCTGGCCTGGGTGTAGCGCCGACCTTTAGGTCGGCATGTGCTGGCCTGAAGGCCAGCGCTACTGCGAAGAAAAGATTCACCACGGAGATCACAGAGAACACAGATATAAATAGCCATAGGTCTCTCTCCGTGATCTCTGTGCCCTCTGTGGTGAGGCGTTTCTTGGGTTGCGGCCCTGCCGCGCCGCACCACTACCAACGAGGGGGTAGCGGGTCCAGATGGTTACGGCACCAGCATGACCGGAGCGCGCCAGAACGCGCCCTTCTGCCCACTGGGGTCCAGCACGGTTACTTGGCAGTCATACTTGCCTGGCGAGAGCTGATCGAGAGCAATGGTGAAGCTGAGCGGCATGGTCTTCAGGCGGTTATTCAAGCCCTCCGTGACCTCCATCGGCGGTGTTTCGAATGCTTTCCTTTGGGCGCGGTAGAAACTCACAAATGCCACTAACGGACGAACGCTGGGCGTCCCCTGCTCGTAGGCCTGAAGGTAGACATACATGTTCCGGCTCTTGCTGAACACCCGAGTGACGCTGGGAATCAGTTTCTGTCCATCCCGGACCAGCGGGTTTGCTGTCTCTTCCCTGTCCTTGTTCTTTACCGCGTTATAGAGCGCGTCCTTGAGATCCACGCGCTGGCTGCTCAACACCACGGAGCTGATGGGGATTCGCTTCTCTTCTTTGTTCAGGTTGGGGACGACAAATGTGGTTTGATACGTCCCGATTCTTCCCGTTTCGTCGTCCCGGGCAAGAAACTTGATGGTGTATTTTCCGGGAAGAATCGTGAACCCGGTATCGTATTCAATCGGCCGCTTCGCTAATTCGATTGCCGTGGCGTCGCTCAGTTTGACGTTCACCTTGTCGCGCACGTTAGTGATCGTCATGCCGTAGTTGTCTTTGATCTCTCCGATGAAATCGATCAGGGTGTGTTCGGCGCCGCCGCGCTTGGCAAGAGCCAGTTCGCGCCCGGGAATCTTCACCACGATGGGGACGAAATACTCGGCCCGGTTCAACTGGAAGTAATCGACTTCCATCGCGATGGTGAGTTCCGTAATCGGGTCCTCCAGCATGAGCGCATCTTCAAGCTGCCGTTCCTTATCGGCAGCGGTGAACTTGCTGAACTGTTTGCCGGCGTAGTAGCCCTGGCGATAATCCAGAACGGCGGACAGGTTCGGGTTCACCGAGATTTTGATGCGCCGGAATTTTCCGTCTTGGGCCGTGTTGCTCGTGTAATACCCCAAAATGTAGTAGCTCGAGATGGTCTGCTGCGCCTGCACCATTCCTTTCGTCAGGTCGTTATAGTCGAGCAGAGCCTTTCCGCCGGTATCCGAGGCGAGCGCATAAAGCGTATCCTGCGACTGCTGAAAGTTCGTCGTCACCGCCAGCGCCGCGGCCCCGGAATACATCCCAATGTTGCCGGGTGATCCTTGCGTGGCGTCTCCGAGGGGGGTTCCGGCGGTCAACCCGCGCGCGTCGATCGGCCAAAACGACACGCCGGCGCGGATGGCGCTGTCGATTGTGGCGTGGAGTTGCGCCTGGTTGTCTACACCGTTCAGCCGCAGGCCGCTGGCAAAGTAGATCAGTGATTTCTTCTCGCTAAGCTGCCCCAACATCTTGGCCGCCGTCTGGAGCGCGGCCAGTTGACGATCCGTGTTGAAGACGTTGAACTCGCTGTCGTCCTGGCCAAACGCCGCACCGCTATCCGGAGTACTGGCGTCGTCGGAGGATTCGCCATATCCCTGGCCTTCTCCCACGATCATCGTTTCCAGAATGCTCAACAGCCGGTTGCGGTCGTCGGTGAAATCCTGGAGGACGTCAACGGCGCCGCCCGAATATTTCAATATGGAAACGCGATCCGCCGGCGCCATCTGCGTCCTGATGAACTTTTGGGCCGCACTGAGCGCGCGCAACTGGTCTGCGGGCGGCATGGCAGTCATATCGAAGTACAGCGCCAGCAGGCGGCGGTCTTGGTAGCGAATGTTCCCAGGCGTTTCGGGTGAAATGCGAGTCCTCCCGAGCCGGTCGTAGATCGTGATATTCTCGGGCCCGGATCGAGTCGGGGGCGCGGCGCTGGGGGCCTGCGGCAGTTCCTGGTGTTCGCAGAAGCTGATGACTTGCGGCACACCGTTCTCGGTCACCGTGAAGTCTTTCGCGCTCAAGCGTCCGATGGGGTTCCCTTTCTTGTCCTTGACCTCCACGGTCTCGACCACCAACTGAGTGCTGACGCGGATCGTGGCCGTCCCCTTGGCTCCAGGCGGCGCATTCTGCCCGACCTGCTGTGCCGCCGCGGGTTGTCTGAGCAAGAGGGCAATAAAAAGCCACGCGCCGGCGATTGCAGTGGCGCAATGTGCCGGGCTAAATAAGCCTGCGCAAGAACGCTTATAGCCTGTTGTTCTGAGCCTGTTCACTGTCATTCTGAGCCCGTTCGTTGTCATTTCTCGGCCAGAGCCCGGTGGGCAAGCTGCGGCTCTGCCGCCTGACTTGCGGAAAGGCTCCGCCTTTCCGTAGGCCAGCCGATCCCACTTCTTTTCAAGGGAAGGCTGCGCCTTCCCGCGCCCTCCAGGCTGTTGGGGCCTGCGCCAGACAATCTTCCCCGGGTCCATGGCGGAAGCTCCGCCGAGGCCTAGCCTCGGCCAGGAGATACAAGAGTAATATCGCCGCCTTACGGAAAGGCAAAGCCTTTCCGTAAGGCGGCAAAGCCGCGCTCTACAATCCGCCCCGGAGGGCAGCAGGGTGAATGGTCCCATCTCAGACGCTCGTCACTCATCACTCCTCACTCCTCACTCATCACTCGCCACTCATCACTGCCTTTCAGAACCTCAAGCGCATTGTGGTTTGCACGCTGCGCATGGCATTGGCTGCTGCGGGCAGCCCGAATTGCGCGCTGTTAATTGTCGAATTCCAGCCGGTAAAAGTGGGATGGTTGAGAAAGTTCGTGGAGTCGATCCGCAAATCGAGATTGAGCCGGTCGCGCAGGCGGAAGGTGCGCCCCATCGAAGCGTTCAGTGCAAATTGAGCGGGGCCGGTGATGGAATCTCTTCCTGCGCTTCCCCATTGGCCTGCCAGAGGCGCCGCATAGGCTGCCGGGTTCAGAAACAAGCCCGAGGGAGCTGTGTAAAGCGGCGCGCCGGTGTAGTCCGGCCGAATGCTTCCCGTCACTCCCGTGCCCGGAACCGCTGCAAGATAGATGGGTGTTTGCGGCAGTCCACTGCCAACTGTGATCTCGGTGAGGAAAGTCCACTCTTTGAAAAGCGTTCCCTTCCAGCCGCTCAATAGGGTTTTTCCGCCCAGCCCCATCCCGGTGGTGTACTGGGTCAATACGGTCAGAAGGTGGCGCTGATCGAAAGTGGAACGCCCGCGTTCAGCGCTTAGATCGAGCCAATTCTGCGCGATCGTGGGGGCGCCCTGACTTGTTCCGCTTGACCCCGCAGTGGTGAGGGTGAGCCAGGGCAGGATCGTCGTGCTCTGTGTCTGGAGAGTAGCTCCCTGTCCGCCCAATGCGGAATCATCATCAAGGGATTTCGAGTAAATGTACTGGACTGTCCCGGTAAGGCCGTTATGCAACCTTCGCCGCAACTGAACTTGGCCGGCTTGGCGGGTAGAATTGCCATTCGAGGCGAAGTAAGCAAATCCGGCGGGGCAGGTAGGGCAGGGATTCACTCCTCCGGCTGGGTAAGTATTCGGCAGGTATTCCTGCACTCCTCGCGTCCCCTTAATGCCGAGATATGTGGCGGTCAATTGGAGTGAGCCGGGAAGATCTCGTTGTAGGGATAAATCCCAGTTCTGCGCGTAGCCCACGCGGAAATCCGGATCGATGGCAAACGTCTCAGGCGTGATTGCGGAACAGGCGTTGAATCCCTTCGCCAACGTCAGGGGACAAGCCGGACTGTTTTGCACGCTCAAACTGTTGGAGAGCGGCGCTTGCTGCGCCATTTGCTGCGCGATCGTCTGATAGACCGAAGTGTCGTAGTAGATTCCATATCCGGCCCGAACCAGGAGGGACGACCCGGAGATCGGACGCCACGCAATTCCCAGGCGCGGCTCAATACCGCTTTTGTCCGGCCGGACGAGCGAGTCCGGATACCTTTGGCCCGTCAGCGGCCCGAGCGGATCGTTTGCCACAACCGGCGCTACCGCCGCAAAACCCGGAGCAATGTCCAGATTCACCAGGCGGCCATACAGCTCCGCAATCGGCGCGCCGTATTCCCAGCGAGCTCCCGCGTTCAAGGTGAATTCCGGACTTATCCTCCAATCATCCTGGACGTAAGCGTCGTAAACGGATTCGCGGAAGTATTTGTCGGCGTTGCCGAAAGCGATCGAGCTGGTGTCCGGAATTCCCAGAAGAAAGTCGGCAAAATCGTCGCCGCCGACGGCCATGCCGTTCGCACTTCCCTGAGTGGCCGCGCCGGTAAACGCAAACATGCCTCGCGGGTCCTGTTGGGACAGGTAATTGAATTGCTGCCTGCGGAAATCACCTCCGAAAGTGAGGTTGTGCCGGTCGCGGCTCCATAACATGGAATAAGACCAGGCGTCCGTCTGATTGCGATCGAAAGAGCTTTGCGCGTCGGACAGTCCCGCGAAACCACTCGAGAATGTGAGGCTGGGCGGACCCCAGTTCGCCGGGTCCTGGTTGTTCCCCAAGATGCCAGCTTCGCCGGAAACGTTTTCGCGATTCTCCCAGTACGGCGTGCTCCGTGTCGCCAACCGGCTGAACCTGTACCCAATATTGAGGAACAGCCCCGGCCCGAAACGGTGCGACCAATTAATGCTGGTGTTGATTCCCAGCACGCTCGACCCATCGAGAAAGCCAAACAGGTTCGGGCTGCTCATCCGGGTGCTCTGAAAGGCAAAACCGCCATAAAGCTGATTCTTGGAATTGATTGTCTGGTTTAAGCGCGAAAGCAACGCGTCTTGATGTGTGTTGCTGAGGATAGGAATCTGGTAGTTGTACCGTGGATCGCCGCTAAAAGTCGGCAACGGGTAGAAACTCAACAAAGCGCGCGCCTGGGGACTGATCTGGGATGGCGAGATCACGTTGCCGGAGAAGGGAAGTCCCGTTGCCGGATTGAAGATTTGGACCGGCTGCCCAAGCGCGTTCAGAGCTTGGGAGAAATCTCCGCCGCGCTCCGCCGTATCCGGCATCAGCGCCGATTGCGTTGTGGCTTCGGCAGAGCGTGTCCAGAGGTAAGCGACAAAAAAGTTCGGACCGTTCTGGAGGATATGGGGAATTCTCAGCGGGCCGCCCAGCGTCGCCACACCCGTGATGCGGTTATAAGCGGGCTTGGGTGTGTTCTGGCCACTCAAGGAAAAAGGCCGGGCATCCAATGCGGAATTGCCGAAGATAAGGCCGATTCCGCCGTTATACAGCCCTTTCGCGCCGTTGCGATTATTGCCGAAGGCGAAAGCTTGCGCGAAGGGTGAAGCGGCGCCGTTGAGCACGCTGCCGTTGATCAGGAGGCCGTCCGCAGCGCGTTGGTTGAGTTCCTCTTGGGATGCCTCTGCGTTCCCATTGTTCCGGTCTCCATTCCCGGGAAGAGCTTGCCCTGAGCTTGCCGAAGGGGGGGATTCCGTGTTCCTCTCGTCATTCCCGCGAAGGCGGGAATCCGCTGGTTTGGCTTGCTCGCTCTCGGCTTCCGGAGCCACTGTACCGGCGCCCGGCACCGGATGTAGGGCCACGCCATGGCGAGCCCCTCCAATTTCGGCCTTGATTTGGCTCAGCGGCAGGAGCTTCAATTCCCATTTTCCCGCAGGCCCATTCGGACCGATCTCGACCTCCTGCTTAACGATCGCGAAGCCAGTCATCTGGACTTCAATCGTCCATTTTCCATCCGCCAAGTCAGGAAACGAATAGAGGCCTTGTGGGTCGGTGCTGGTGACAAACTGTTTGCTGCCTTGAGTCGCCGTCACAGTCGCACCGGGAGCCGGCAGGCCGCCGAAAGTGACTTGTCCCTGGTACTCCGAAGCCGCTGCCACGCCGGAGAGTGCAAGCGTCGCAAGGGCGATCACCAGTTGGATGATGCGGTGCATTCCGGCCCTAATTCTCCGTGGGAGTCTTCTCCACGTGGTCGATGACGAGCTGCTCCACTGGAGCCTTGCGCTTTTCCAGCTTGAGGCCGAGTTTTTGCACTGAGGCGAAAACAGTGGAGCCTCCACTGGGTTCGGATGCCAGAGAGGCCGGTGAGACGTCCGCACCCCCACTGCCCGCTGGGGGCATCGGCATGTTTATGCCTGCCTCTCGCGCCGCCGCCCGTGCCGCCGCCATAATCTCCGCGAGTGAAAGATCCAAGGCCACCTGATAGTTGCCCTTGAGGTCAGTCATGTCCACGACCTGGCGGCCGCCTCCCCCGCCCATCTGCATGATTTTTGTCAACATGTCGGCAAACCCTGCCATGGTCACCATGCTGGATTCCATGTGCATCGTCCCGGCCTGCGGGTCAACTCTCACCGTCATCGTGCCCTTTGCCCCCATATTCATTGTAGTGGAGCCGTCGGCATGGGTAGTCATGCGCAAGGGCCCGTTTGGACCGTCTATCTTCACCTCGCCGGGTTTTAGCGGAGCGTTCTCGTCGATCGGTTCGGTGGTGGCGGGTGATTCCTTCAGCTTCGGCCCATCCTTGCCAACTACCAGTGCAAGCACCGGGTGCTCCTGGGTGTCACGATGAGCTGCCAGCTTGAACCGTTCCTCCAGCAGCGCCTGCAACATTTTGGGAGCGTCATCTTTGGATGCTCCGTCGGGCATCTTAGCCACAATGTCGAATCGCTCAGTCGCGAGCCATGCCGGGCCACTGATCTGATACTCCTTCACCGCATACGCGGAGGCAATCAGCTCTTTAAGCGACATGTAGGTATACACCGCTTGCGACGCATCGACATGCGGGCCTAATCTCGGCATCTTTCCGGCTTTAATCTCCGCCGCCAACTTCGCCATATCAAGGGGAGGTGAGGGCTTCACGGTAGCCACCTCGAAAGCGAGGTTGGTGGGGGCCGTCTGCCCAAAGGTCGCACCGGCTGCGAGGAGCAGGCAGACAGCGAAGATAGGTCTGAAACCACTTCGCGTCTTCATCGGAATCTCCTTTGCTGAAATCCGGTTTTTGTACAACACGCTCTGCTAATTCTCCGAAGGCTTCTCGACATGATCGATGACCAGGATCTCCACCGGGCCTTTTGTTGATTCCAGCTTCAGCCCAAGCTGCTCCTGAATCGCCGTGAAGATCGAAGGCCCGGAAGACTCGGGCGGGGGTGCGTTGTCAGTTCCTGGCTTGCCGCCTTCCGGTCCCTTGAGCATCATTGCCTCGCCTTGTTCAGGCGTCCACTGAAGCGTGAAATCATAATTGCCCTTGAGCCCGGTCTGATCCATGACGGTGCGGCCCAGTTGCTCCGACAACAGCCGCGCCAAGGACTCCACGGGAAGCCCTTGACCCGCGAGCTGGCCCGGTCCCATGCGCATCATGCCCGCGTGTCCGACGCCGTCAGGACCCTTCATTCCGTTGGGGTAAGTGTCGCCGGGTTTTGCCCCCTGAAGTTTAGGACCATTCTTCGCGACGACCAGTGCATAGACAGGATGTTCTTTTGACTCGTGACGTAAATTCAGCTTGAAGCGATCCGCGAGCAGCGACTGAACCATCAAACGAAGTTGCTCCGCCCGCTGGTTTGGAGGAAGTTTCGGCAACTCCGCCACGACCGAGTCTGGTTCCTTCGCCTCAATATCATATCTTTCGGAGTCGACCCAGCTTGGTCCTCCCGAAACCTGAAGGTCTCTGACGTTGTACGCAAGTCCAATGAGTTGTTTCACCGTCGTGCCGGATGCGATGAACCTGCCGGGCTCAAAACCGATCGAAATGTTTAACTCTCGGGAACGATTCGGCTTGATTGAGGCAACCTCGAAGGACGGCAAGGGTGCACCGGCTGTTGGTGGCGATTGCGCATGAATCTGCGGGGCGTTCACGAGACCGAACATTACAGGTCCGGCGACGGCTGCTATACCGATGGCAGCCAACAGCAGTTTTCTGCTAAAACTGAGCTTATTTTCCAAGCGCTGTGTCATAATACGAACAATCCTCTCGGTGAGATCGGCGCCGGTGACTCCGGCCACACAAGCCAACGGCGATGCCACGCAGAACTCACAAGTCTTCAGAATGCTTTCGGCATAGGCCTGCCGTTCGCTGCCCAATTCCAAGACTTCTTCATCGCAGGCGCGCTCGCGCTCCTCCACCAGCCGCGCTCCCAACCACCAGACCAATGGGTGAAACCAAAAAATGGCTTCCACCACCATGTGCAGCGCTGCGGCCAGGTTGTCGCGCCGTCGGACGTGCCAAACTTCGTGCGCGAGAATGGCCTCCAGGTGCGCATCGTCAAGGCGCTCGGAGATCCCCTTGGGCCATATCAGGACGGGCTTGACGATACCGAAAATACCCGGCTCCAGAGTTGCCGGCGACAACAACAACTCGATCTGCTTCCGTATTCCGCCGAGGCATCCCACGCGGCGCAGCGCTTCCACTTCGCGCCCTTCCCGTAAGGGCGTCGCCTCCCGTAGGACTGCGGAAACCCGCCGCCAGCGCGCGTACCACACAAGAAAGACCGCCACAGATCCGACGAGCCACATGGCCACGAGGATTGCTGGGAGCAAATGGCCCAGCCTGTCGCGCAGACCTGCATCTTGTGCAGGTCTGCGGCTTTTCTCTGCCGCCTGGGACCCGGTCGCCGCCTTCGTGAACGGCTGGCTCACTTTCTCCATCGCAAAGACGAAGCCCGATTGCGCTTGTGGGAGAGCGCGTGGCCTCGCCAAATGGGCCCCAAGGGCGATCAGCAACGAAAAGGGAATCAGGAATTTCACTGAGGCTGCCAGCCAAAGCCCATAGCGAGCCTGCGCATGATTCTTTCGCAGAATCAGCGTCAGCAGTCCAGCTATGACCAGGCACAGCGTGGATTGCCACAAGTGGTTGCCCAGCGCCGGCGCCACGGCCGCCCATATTGCAGACAAGTATTTGGGAATCATGACATGTCCTTCCTCGCCAGCTTGCGCAGGGTTTTCTCAGCTTCCTTTACTTCCTCCAGCGTCAGTTTGCCGGATTCAATCAGGTGCGCCATGACGGGCTGAGCGCGCCCGCCGAACAGCGCCAGCAGGTCGTCGATCAGCCTCCGCTGCGCAGCGTCGCGGGAGATGGCCGCTGCGAAAACGTGAAAATTACCGACTTTCTTGACCCGGCGCAGAGCCTTCTTTCCTTCCAGGCGATAGACGGTGGTCTGGATGGTGGTGTAGGCTGGCCGCTTTTTCTCGGGAAACGCTTCTTGAACTTCGCGAATGGAGGCCTCGCCCTGAGTCCACAGCGCCTCCATGATCCGGAGTTCGAGTTTGGTCAGCTTGGGTTCAGTCATGTTTTCTACTATCTCCGTATGTGATGCTACTACTGTGATAGGAGCAAGGTCAAGCACAAACTTGCGCTGGGGGGCGAATGGGTTTTTGGAGGAATTGGGGGTTAAAGTTTAAAGGGTAAAGGCTAAAGGCTGAAGTGCAACAGGACATTCTCCTTTTGCCCTTCATCCTTCAACCTTTACACTTTAAACTTTAAGGCGGCAGCTCCGCTGTCGCACTCCAAGGCCGCACTCCAAGGTTTTTGTGGGCAGGGCTTTCATGATAGACTGCGGCTGTTTAGTTGAACCTCGGGTAGCCTCGCCTTGGCCCGGGAAATCTCGCAGGAGGAAAACGCATGAAGAGACTCGGAGCAGGTGGATTGATTCTGGCGGCCATGATAATACTCATGGGCATGCCTCGCGGCGCGTTTGCTCAGGGCGCCTTTGAACAGTTGTCAGGCAAGGCATTTGTATCTGCGATACCCAATGACTTTTACCTGGAGGGGAACAGGATCCCCGTGGACAAGCTCCACGCCGCACTGCTGAAAACGCCGGCGGGTGCGCGATTAGTAGTGGCCAAGATCGACACCACAGGGTACAGTTCCCAGATTCAACAGAAATATATCGGGATGCTCATTACTGAGGGGACAGTATCGGTTTGCAGTGTTCCGCTCACTGTGGGGAGCTACGGGTTCGGCTTGGCAAAGCCCGCCGCCACCAGCAACGAAGACGCCAAGTTCTTTCTTTACAACCAGGCTGGCGAGAAGGTGGGTGATTGCGGGGCCAAGAAAGACACCGCGATGAAGATGCCCAAACCGCTCAGTGTCGTCTTGAATAAAGAAGCCGGCGCGCGGCTCTACTTGGGTCGATACTTTGTCGAGCTGAAGTGAACAGGTGTCAGGTGCCAAGTGTCAGGCGAAAGTGTAAAGGGTAAAGTGTAAAGGGTAAAGGCTAAAGGCTAAAGTGTAAGGTGTAAGGCCTCGCGGACATTTTCCCGAGGACTCGGGACAACCTGAAAACCCAGCACCTGACAGCCTAAAGCCTTGCCTTGCCCAACACCTGACGCCTGCGGTCTACTCTTTACAGTTTAGCCTTTACACTTTGCCCTTTACACTTTACCCTTTACCCTTTTGCCTGGCACCTCGCACCTGACATCTACTTGGAGGCAGGAACGCCCTGGGCTGGCGGAGCGTGGTGGCTGAACATCTCTTCGATCTGTGCCCGATACTTTTCTTTCACCACCGCACGCTTGACTTTCATGGTGGCCGAAAGCTCTCCGGAAGCTATAGTGAATTCCTGGGGAAGCAACACAAAGCGCCGAATCTTCTCATGGCGCGGCAGCCAGCGGGTGGCTTCGTCCACCTGCCGCCTTATCAGAGCTTGAATATCAGAGTGGGCAACAAGTTCCTGGCGATTCTGGAAGGATAGGTTCTGGCTGCGGGCATAGGCCTGCACCCGCGTGAAATCAGGGACGATCAATGCCCCGACGTATTTCCGCCCGTCCCCCAGCACCGCGATCTGATAAATGTAGGGATCGCCTTGGAAGAGGTTCTCGAGCTTTTCCGGCGACACGTATTTGCCGCCGGAAGTCTTGAACAGGTTCTTCTTGCGCCCTGTAATCTTCAAGTAGCCGTCGGAGTCCATGCTTCCGAGGTCGCCGGTGCGGAACCAGCCGTCCACGAAGGCGGCGCGATTCACCTCGTCGAGATGGTAGTAACCCCCAGTGATGCTCGGCCCCCGCACCAGGATTTCCCTTCCGGCTCGGCCTTCCGAGTCCACCTCTTCGTCACTCAGCTTGACTTCCACGCGGGGGATCACATGACCCACCGTGCCCAGCCTGGCGCGCCCCGGGCAGTTCACTGCGATCACCGGCGAAGTCTCCGTAAGCCCGTAACCTTCGTAGACCGGAAGCCCCAAAGCATAGAAAAACTCCGCCAAGTCCTTGGAGAGTGGGGCTGCTCCTGAAATGAGCATCTGGACCCTGCCGCCGAGTTGTCCGCGGACCTTCGCACAGACCAGCCGGTCGGCGAGGGCGCGCTTCAACCGCAGGCCCAGGGGCGGAGTTCCGCCTACGAGGACGAAAGGAACGCATTTCCTCCCAACCCCGAGGGCCCAGTTGAAGAGCCACTGTTTCAAGGCAGGCATTTGGCGAACGCTGTCCATCACCTTGCCTTGGATCTTTTCAAGCACGCGCGGAACCACGGCCATGAGGGTGGGCCGGATCTCCCGGAGGTTCTGCGGTAACGTTTCCAAGCTCTCCGCATAAGCGATGGTGACACCTTTCCACAAGCAGAGGAACTCCACCATCCGCTCAAACACATGCGACAGCGGCAGGAATGAGATCAGGACATCGGTTGGTTTGAGGGGGAAAACCTCGGCGGTGGATATGATGTTGGAAACGATATTGTCATGAGTGAGTATAACGCCCTGCGGTTGGCCCATGGTGCCGGAGGTGTAAATGAGGGTGGCAGTATCCCCCGGCCGCGCCTCCAACGCCTTGGCTTTGAACGCGTCGATGAGCGTAGGGCCGCTCCAGCCCAGCTCGCTCTCGACGCTTCCCTCCCAGCAATCTGCTCCCGTCCCCGCCACCTTGGAGCAGTCCATGGCCAGCACAAACTTCAAAGCCGGCAACCGGTCCCGGACGTTGAGGACCTTGCGCAGTTGAATGTCCGTGGCCACTACGACGCCTTTGGATTCCGAGTCTCGCAGGATATACTCGAGGTCCGGCTCGAGAAGTGTGGGATAAAGGGGGACCGTGACGGCGCGCATGCCAAGAATAGCGTAATCCGTCAGCGTCCACTCGGGTCGATTCTCCGAGAGCAAGGCGATGCGCTCGCCCGGTCTGGCCCCAAGACGCTCCAGGGCTGAGGCCAAGGCCGCAGCCTTCCGCAACGCATCGCGGGAGGAGATGCCGCGGTACTGGCCCTCCGATTTGTACAGGAGGCAGTCCGGCTTGTTCTGCTCCTCGATGGAATTAAGAAACAGCTCGTTGAGAGTGCTGAAATCGCTGAAGCTCATATGTCGTGACGCGGTATCCATGCCGCTAGGCCCGACATCTTAGCACATCTTTCCAGTTTGAAGTTGCTTTACCCGCAGCCCGAGGATACAAATACTTAGGGGGATAACATGAAAGCTATTGTATTTCATTACAGTCTGCCTCGCTTCGCGCTTGCCTATCTCCTGGGCATCGTCACGCCGCGCGCCTATTTGGGCGCACCAGGCCCCCTGGCTCTTGAAGAGATTCCCGAACCGGAACTCCCGGATGACGACTGGGCTGTCGTGCGGACGCGCTTCTGCGGGATTTGCGGCAGTGATTTGAAGGAAGTCTTCTTGGAGGGAAGCTTCGACAATCCCCTCACGGCGCTCATTTCTTTTCCGGCCGTCCTTGGACACGAAGTGGTGGGCACGATTGAACGCGTGGGACCGCGGGTGACGAGCCGGCGGGTCGGGGAGCGCGTGGTGCTCAATCCGTGGCTCTCGTGCGAGCCGCGCGGGATTTCACCACCCTGCGATGCCTGTGTGCGCGGGCAATATTTTTCGTGCCGGCACTTCACCGATGGCCGCTTGCCGCCGGGCATTCATATTGGTAATTGCCGCGGCGCTCCCGGGGGCTATGCGCCACTTTTGGCCGCGCACCAGTCTCAATTGTTCTCGATTCCTGACGCCGCAAGCTTCGAGCAGGCGGTGCTGGCCGACCCGTTCTCAGTGAGCTTGCACGCCATCTTGAAGTCGCCGCCGGGGGAGGGAGAGACGGCATTGGTCTATGGCTGCGGAACTCTGGGTCTATTGTCAATTATCATTCTGCGCGCGCTGTTTCCCGCCACTCGCATTATCGCCATCGCGCGCTACCCGCATCAGGAAGAGTTGGCGCGTGAATTGGGCGCCGAACTTGTTATCCGAACCCGCAATCAAGTTGAGATCATTGAGACCATCGCAGGAAGGGTCAACGCTCCAGTGCTTCGTCCTCTCAAGGGCAAGCCGTGGCTCTTGCGCGGTGTCGACGTGATCTACGACACGATTGGATCACCGGAGTCGTTCGAGATCGGGGTGCGTGTGGCGCGACCCAGGGCCACGATTGTGGTGACCGGTGTAGACCAGCCGGCGCGGTTCGAGTGGACGCCCCTTTACTTCAAAGAGATCGCCCTGGTCGGATCGAATGCGTTTGGAGTGGAGAATTTCGAAGGGGCGTCTTTGCATGCGATGGAGATTTATTTGCTCCTGCTGGCACAAAAGAAGCTCGACACGGTGCGATTGATAACCCACCGCTTCCGGCTCGATCAGTATCAAGATGCCTTTGTCATCGGCCGCCAAAAGCACAAGCACCGCACCGTCAAAGTGGTGTTTGACTTTCAAAAGGTGTAGCGCGGCTGGCTGGCGCAGACCCCTGTACTTTGGGGTCTGCGATTTCGCGAAGCGACGTGTAGGAGGCGCTGGCTGGTTAGAATCGGCTTGGAGGAGGGGACACTGCGGGCGACCGTGCCCGCGCCAAAACAATGCCGGAACGGAGTCCCTTCGGGAGATCGCAGACCCCAAAGTACAGGGGTCTGCGCCAGCCCGCCAAGCCTTAAATGGCGCGGTCTGTCAAGTACTTTATTTGTATTGTTTCCACGAAGTTACATCAAATGTGATCGCTCCAACAAGGTGAATGGCATGGAAAACGAGAAAAAATCCGAGACACAACAGAATAATTCCAAGCAGCCCACGGGAGTCCCTGTAGCACCGCAAGAGGCGAATGCCGAGCCAAGTCACGGCGTTACCCAGAACCAACCAAAGAAGTGGTATGCGATATTCAAGAAACCCATTCTTCCACAGGTTCAGTGGACTGAGGTCTTTGGTGCCCTCGCTGTGGTTATTGGCGGTCTGGTGTGCTACATCTACTGGAATCAACTGCAAGTTATGAGCCGGCAACTCGGTGAAATGCAGGGAACTACTTCTCAAACATCCCAGTTGATCGTCAATGCTGCGCATCAGGCCAGCGGAATTCACGATCTCGCGGTTGCTGCTGGGAAGCAAGCCGATCAAGCAAGCATCCAAGCCGAGGCTGCAAAAGTCTCCGCCGATGCCGCCAAGAGCGCCGCTGAAACGGCTAAATATGCTCTTCATGTTTCGGAAAGAGCATACATTTCTGTCGTGTCTCCACAACTTGACTTGAGTAAGAAGGTCACAACTCTTCAGGTGATTAACAGCGGCCAACTGCCGTCTGGGCCGGGCGATGAGGTGATACATGAAGCCACCGTTGATACAGGGCAAGGCCTCTCCCTGCCCCAGACTGTCGTAGAATGCCACTGGAAAACGACTAAATTGGGCTCCTTGGTTCGTGGCACGGCTTCGTCCATAATCATACCGGTGCCAAACGCCTCGCAAACTAAGCTTGAGGCGGGCCTTGAAGTTGTCCTTGTGTCTGGATATGTCACTTACTCCGATGGTTTCCCCGAAGATGGAACCCAAAAATTGTCCGTGTGTGTCCAGACCACCTACCACGCTGTTGAGAAACAACTTATTTGGATCAACTGCGATCCTGCCTCTATTATCCCAAAAATGGAAGCCATGGATGGATACCCAAATAACGAACAGAAAAACTAGCCCTAAAATCAGGGCAATCTGTCCATGGTCAGTCAAATATGTTATTGCCCTTTTTTGGCTGGCTGGCGCAGACCCCTGTACTTTGGGGTCTGCGATTTCGCGAAGCGACGTGTGGGAAGCGCCGCCCGGTTAGAATCGGCTTGGAGGAGGGGACACTGCGGGCGAGGGTGCCCGCGCCAAAGCAATGCCGGAACGGAGTCCCTTCGGGAGATCGCAGACCCCAAAGTACAGGGGTCTGCGCCAGCCCGCCCTTTACCCTTTAGCTTTTTGGCAGCCATTGGGCTAAGATTTGCTCAGGGGGTAGGCATGACGAAGAGCCGTGTTTTGGACAGAAGCGAGTCCTCAACCACAACATATCAGCCCGTTCGCGCGCCTCGGGGAAGCCAGATATCCTGCAAGGGCTGGCAACAAGAGGCTGCCATGCGGATGTTGATGAATAACCTCGACGCGGAGGTGGCCGAACGGCCGCAGGAACTCATCATTTATGGTGGCACCGGCAAAGCCGCGCGGAATTGGGACTGTTATCACGCCATTGTGGCAGCTCTCAAAAAGCTCGAGAACGACGAAACTCTGCTGGTGCAGTCCGGGAAGCCGGTGGGCGTCTTCCGGACTCACGCCTGGGCGCCGCGCGTGCTGATCGCGAACGCCAACTTAGTGGGGCATTGGGCGACGTGGGAAAAGTTCCGCGAACTCGAGCGCCTGGGCCTCATGATGTACGGCCAGATGACCGCCGGAAGCTGGATCTACATCGGCACGCAAGGGATTCTCCAGGGCACTTTCGAGACTTTCGCCGCCGCCACCCGCAAGCACTTTGGGGGTGATCTTTCAGGCAAGTTGGTGGTCACGGGCGGCATGGGCGGCATGGGAGGCGCCCAGCCACTGGCGGCCACCATGAATGGCGGAGCCTTCCTGGGGGTGGAAGTGGACGCGGAGAAAATCAAGCGGCGCATCCGGGGCGGCTATTGCGACATCTGCGTGAACGACCTGGACGAGGCGCTCCGCATCCTGAAAAATGCCGTGCGCCAGAAGCAGGCCGTATCGGTGGGCTTGATTGGGAACTGCGCGGAGGTGATCCCCGAACTCGCGCGCCGTGGCGTGGTGCCCGACCTGCTCACGGACCAGACCAGCGCGCACGACCCGTTGAACGGCTACATCCCCTCGGGACTGACGCTCGAAGAAGCCGGCGAGCTCAGAGGGAAGAACCCCGACGAATACCTGAAGCATTCTTACGAGTCCATCGCGCATCACGTCACAGGCATGCTCGAGCTACAGAAGTTGGGCGCAGCCACCTTCGATTACGGCAACAACATCCGCACCATGGCGTTCGAGCACGGGGGCGTGAAGGACGCTTACAACTTCCCGGGGTTCGTTCCCGCTTACATCCGGCCTCTGTTCTGCGAGGGACGCGGGCCGTTCCGCTGGGCAGCGCTCTCCGGCGAAGCTTCGGATATTTACCGCACCGACGACCTGGTGCTGGAACTCTTCCCTGACAATCCCATTCTCGACCGCTGGATCCGGCTGGCGCACAAGCACGTAAAGTTTCAGGGCCTCCCGGCGCGCATCTGTTGGCTGGGCTATGGTGAGCGGGCGCTGTTCGGGGAGCGTATAAATGATCTGGTGGCGAAGGGGGAACTGAAGGCCCCTATCGTCATCGGCCGCGACCACCTCGATTGTGGGTCCGTGGCGTCGCCTTTTCGTGAGACCGAGGGCATGAAGGATGGCAGCGACGCCATCGCCGACTGGCCGGTGTTGAACGCGCTCCTGAACGCCGCCTCGGGGGCAAGCTGGGTCTCGTTCCATCACGGCGGGGGAGTGGGCATCGGCTACTCGCTCCACGCGGGCCAGGTCACCGTGGCGGACGGCACCCCGGAAATGGCTGAGCGCCTGAACCGTGTGCTGACCAACGATCCGGGCATCGGCGTGGCCCGCCACGCGGATGCCGGCTATGAAGAAGCCGTCGCCTTCGCGCGCAAGGCGGGAATAAAGACAGTGACAAGTGACAAGTGACGAGCAGGAGTCAGGAGTCAGGAGTCAGAAGTCAGAATACAGTGGCTAATGGTCAATGCTTAGTGGTCAGCCAACTGTGCGACGGCTGGCTAGCGACGAGCAGGGGTCAGAAATCAGGAGCGCCGGGGCCGCGTTCCAGATGTCAGGGGGAAGCCGGCCCGAGGGTTGCGGATTCTGACTTCTGACTCCTGACTCCTGACTCCTGCTCGTCACTTGTCACTCGTCACTCGTCACTGCTGTTCTCAGCTTTTCTTGGAAGTGACCGCGAAAAAGGTCGCGACTCTCTGCTCCACCTTTTTGCTCTTGCACTTGGGGCAGGCCACTTTCCCTTTGTCGTATGCGGCCAGTGTCATGATCAAGCTGAAGGTCTTCTTGCATTGCTTACAGACATATTCGTATTGGGGCATTGCCACTACCCTCCGGTTTCGTTGGTCATGATTCTAGCAGAGAAGAAGTCAGAAGTCAGGAGTCAGGAGTCAGAATACAGTGGTTAGTGGCAAGTGGCTAGCGGTCGGTGCTTAGTGGTCAGCCAATTCTGCGGGTACTGGCTAATGAATAGTGGCCGGTCCGCTAACCAACAAGATGGTGCCGGTCCTGCATTCTGACTCCTGACTTCTGACTCCTGACTCCTTCTCGTCACTTGGCACTGCTCTTATGACTGCACTCTTCTTCCGCAACGCTGAGCAACTGCTCACCCTCGCGGGCGCGCCTGTTCCCCGGCGGGGTGAAGCCCTTTCGCAACTCGGGATCATCCCCCAAGGCGGGATACTGACCCAGGGGACCAGTATCTTGCAAGTCGGTCGAACGCGCGCTCTCGAACGAGAGGCGCGGCGGTTGAAGGCCCACGCCATCGAATGCCGAGGGTCAGTGGTGATGCCCGGCTTTGTGGATTCGCACACCCACCTGGTATTTGCCGGAAGCCGCGTGGGAGATTATGAAGAGCGATTACGGGGAAAGACCTACGAAGAAATCGCTCGTGCCGGCGGGGGGATAAGGTTGTCGGCCGAGAGAGTGCGCCAAGCTTCCATAAACTCGCTCGTCCGGCAGGGGGAAGCCTTTCTGAAGCAGTTTGCGGCCCACGGCACCACGACCTTGGAAGTGAAGACGGGCTACGGCCTGGAAGTGGCGCAGGAACTGAAACTGCTCGAAGTGATTCGCCGCCTACGCAAAACCTCAGACCTTGAACTCGTCCCTACTCTCCTTGCTGCGCACGCCTTGCCTCCTGAATATGCCGGACGCCGGGCGTCTTATATTGAAACGGTTGTACGGGAACTTATTCCGGTGGTGGCGCGCCAGAGGCTGGCAGAATTCATCGACTGCTTTTGCGACCGGGGCGCCTTCACGGTGAGGGATTGCCGGCGGGTGCTGGCGGCGGGGAAGCAGCACGGCCTTATTCCGCGCCTCCATGCCGAGCAACTCACTCACACCGGAGCCAGCCGCCTGGCGGTGGAATTCGAGGCCGCCTCCGCCGATCATCTCGATAAGCTCTCGAGCGCCGACCTCCGCGCCCTCGCCCGCTCCCAGGTTGTAGCCACGCTGCTTCCGGGCGTGAATTTCCATCTCGGCCTCAAGGCCTACCCTCCGGCCCGGAAGTTGATTGAGGCGGGCGCCATCGTCGCCCTCGCCACTGACTTCAACCCCGGAACCAGCCCTACCGTTAATATGCAATTCATCCTTTCGCTGGCTTGCTCCGCCCTGCGCATGACGCCCGCCGAGGCAATCTCCGCCGCTACCATCAACGCGGCCTGGGCGCTGCGGCGCGCGGACCGTCTCGGCTCCCTCGAAGCCGGCAAACAAGCCGACCTGATTGTGATGGACGTGGGTGATTACCGCGAGATTCCGTACTATTTTGGCGTGAATCATTGCCGGATGACAGCGAAGGGAGGACGGGTAGTTTGGGAGTAGCCATGCAAACCATCATCGAATGTGTTCCCAATTTCAGTGAAGGGCGCGATGTCCAAAAGGTGGAGGCCATCATCCGGGCACTGCTCGACGGGCCGGAGGTTTATCTGCTTGACCAGGAAATGGACGCCGACCATAACCGCTGCGTCATCACCCTGGTGGGCACGCGCGAGAGCGTCGGGGAAGCGGCTCTGCGCGGCATCGGCAAAGCGGCGGAATTGATTGACCTCAACCATCAGCAGGGCGCCCACCCCCGCCTGGGCGCCACCGACGTTGTGCCTTTCATACCCATCTCCGGCGCCACGCTAGGGGACTGCGTGCGCATCGCCGAATGGGTGGCTGAGCAAGCCTGGCGGCGCTTCCAAATCCCCACTTACTTGTATGAGGCGGCGGCGCGCCAGCCGGAACGCCACAACCTCGAGAACATCCGGCGGGGCCAATTCGAGGGCCTGCGTGACGAGGTGAGCACCAACCCCAAGCGGCATCCCGATTTCGGCGAGGCGGCGCTCCATCCCACTGCGGGAGCGACCGTGGTGGGTGCGAGAAAATTCCTGATTGCCTATAACATCAACTTGAATACGCCTGAGGTGCCGCTGGCGGTGGCCATTGCCAAAAAGATCCGCACTTCGAGCGGGGGTTTTCCCTGTGTGAAGGCGATGGGTGTGGAACTGAAATCCCGCCACCTGGCGCAGGTCTCCATGAACTTGACGGATTTTGAGACGACTTCCATCGCCACGGTGTTCGACGCCGTGCAGCGAGAAGCCGCAGCGCAGGGTGTTGAAGTCTTGGGCAGCGAGATTGTTGGGCTGGTTCCCCGCAAGGCGCTGGAGGACACCGCGGTTCAGTACCTCAAGGTGGAGAATTATCATCCTCGACTTGTCTTTGAAAACCGCCTCGAGCAGATTATCCGGGAGCAGACCGAATCGGCGTCAGAAAAGACTCGCACACTGCGCGCCATGGCAGAAGCCTTCGTAAGCGCCGTGGCGGCGCCGACGGCGACACCCGGCGGCGGAAGCGTCTCAGCCCTCGGCGGGGCGCTGGCCGCAGCCCTCGGAGAAATGGTCTGCGGGCTGTCGCTCAATCGCAAATCACTCGAGGCGCATCACACGAAACTGAAAGAGTTACAAAACCGGCTAGCCTCACTGCGACAACGCCTGCTCGACAACATTGACCGCGACGCACAGAGCTACGTAGCGGTGATGGCGGCATTCAAACTTCCCAAAACCACCGAAACCGAAAAAGCCGGGCGCGACCAGGCCATAGAAGAGGCAAGCAAGAATGCGACCTCAGTGCCACTGGAAACGGTGGAACTGAGCGCGGAAGTTGCCAACATCATTTCCAGCCTGCGCGACATCACGATCCCCATCGCCGCCCCGGACTTGGCGGTCGCCCTAGATCTTGCCGGGACCGCCCAGCGCGGAGCTATTCAGAACGTTCGCGCCAACTTGCCTTCGATCAAGGACCAGGAGTTCTGCGACCGCGTGGAGTGGAGGCTTGAAAAAGCAGTGACAAGTGACGAGTGACCCGCCGCAGCGGGACGAGCAGGAGTCAAAATGACAGGGCTTGCCACACTCGAACTAAAATCGTACAATTTGTACAAAGGAGTGCCCCAAAAATGCCCCGACGTTTGAGCGCCAGTCAAGCCAGAGCCGGTTTTGCGGAAGCGGTAAACCGAGTCATTTATGGTGGCGAGCGCGCTGTCATTCGCCGTCACGGCAAAGAGGTTGCTGCCTTAGTTCCGATGAAGGATTTGCAGACGCTCGAGGCCCTGGAAGATCGCCTGGATCTGGAAGAGGCCCGCAAGATTATGAAGAAGCCAGGCCGCCTGATTGCTTGGGAAAAGATAAAGGCGGATCTACGTCGTCCCAAAGAGCGGGACTCCTCAGGATGACACAACGAGTGACCGACAGGAGTCAGAAGACAGAAGCCAGCCGGCACCACCGTTTAAGACACGCACCTGAGCGCAGCAGGAATTTTCAATACCGCAAGAAGGATGGCGGAGAGAGCAGTGAAGAAAACGATTTCCCGACCCGCAAAGCTCGCGCGGGAACTGGAGGAGCAAGCCGGCGCTGAGCGCAAGACCCTGAGTGGTGTCGTCCCGGAAGCGTTGTGGAAAGCGCGACGCGGGCGGCTCAGGAAGCAGTTTCGTCAACTGCAAAACTATTGGAGCCAGAAGGCTAAAGTGAGGGGTATCCTCTCCGAGCGTGACCTGGAGCGCTACCTCAACCAGTGAGGTTCGCTGTCATTCTGAGCGAAGCGAAGAATCCCTGCAGTTCCACTTGGCCGCAAAAAGCGAACTGCGGAGATTCTTCGCTTCGCTCAGAATGACAGGCCCTCGTCTTTGACAGCGCGGCCGCTGGCCGCAACCAAAACCAGAGCCTCCGGGGCCTCTGTGCCTGCCAAGCTTTAACACGGAGCACACAGAGTGTCTCAGTGAACTCTGTTTGCAGCCCATAAGGCTGCCTGTCTTGCCGGTGCAAGTCCGGCCGCGGGAATTGGCTGATTTACCCGCGTAGTCATATTCGACGCCTTCGTGAGGCGACTCAGGAGGTGAAAGCTC
>Ga0326728_10004836_pt1 | contig 39063 bp, 36 predicted proteins | sample MB3enrmetagenome_FD_207602 | JGI IMG/M metagenome (GOLD analysis project Ga0326728, IMG submission 207602) | Lab enriched peat soil microbial communities from McLean, Ithaca, NY, United States - MB31MN | ecosystem: Environmental > Terrestrial > Soil > Wetlands > Peat | place: USA: New York... | reverse complement strand
CACAGTTTCTTCTTCTGAACCGAGATTCCCTTTCTCAAAGCATCCTTTCTTCTGACATCTCAGATCTCAGAGATCTCTCTAGGCAACGAGAGAGTCTGGTGGACCAGATGAGTTCGACCAAGAGTGAAATCAAGCGGTTACTGACCATGACCTTCCCTGAATTGGAACATATTTCGGGTCTTTTTAGCAAATCCATGCTCCGTCTGCTGTGCCACTATCCTTCTGCTGCTTCAATCAAGCAGGCCAAGCGTTCCAAAATAGCTAAGATACTGATACCGGGATCGTATGGGAAGCAAACCGATGTATCGGTGGACCGAATCCTAAAGGCTGCACGGGTATCTGTAGGGACGTCAAGCGCTACGAAGGAGATCATTCTCAGGCAGAAAGCATCCTTACTGATCCAGTGGGAACAACATCTCCAAGAGCTTACGGAGATCCTCATCGAACTCTGCGAAGGGAAGGTACAGGGAGAGAGGGATATCCTTACGTCTATGAAGGGAATCGGGGAGAAGAGCGCAGTGAATTTTCTGATCGAGATAGGTGGAGATATTAAGCAGTTTGAAAGTCATAAAAAGGTGATTGCCATGGCAAGCCTCGATCCTGTTCTCTACCAATCCGGGGAAATAGACCGGAAAGGGAAGATCTCCAAACGAGGCAACAGGCATCTCAGATGGGTGATCTGGCTGATGACAACGAAGGTCACACAGTTCAACGAAAGATTCAAGCAGTACCACCTGAAGCGACTCAGGGAGGGATTGCCTTACAAAATGGCTGTGTTGGCTACAGCCCACAAGCTTATTAGAGTAATATTTGCGATGTTGACCAATCAAACATTATTCAACACAAAGGCGAATTGATGATAGTTGAAACATTGATTGTTCATTTTTGTTCCACAATGCAACATTTCAACCGTAAATCAGCAAGATTAGCTGAAAATCGGGAGAAATTTTCCTCTTGACTTCATAAATCCTTAAGAGTATTTTCTAACTGTCGTTTCCCATCCTATCCTAATTTACCTTACAACCTAGCCTCCAACCTTTTGGAGGATGTTATGAGGACGAGTTTCCAGAAGATGCCCCTATAAAGCCTCCAGGGAGTTATTATACCTCTTTGGAGGCTATAAAAACCTAACACATCTAAATGTAATAAAAAAAGGTGGCAGGGTCGGGTTGCAGCATTCATATGAAAATAATCGAAGACGGCAGTACGCCATGGAAGGCGAGTTGATGCAGAGAAACTAACTCGTCGAACTATTCGTCAGGTTCAGCAGATTCTTGCAGGAGGTAAAAGGACATGGAAAAGCAGTTTCCATACGGACTGAGGATCACGTTCCTCATCCACTTCATCGTTGCCCTCATCTTTGGGCTTATCTACTTATTGATCCCAGAGGTATTCGGGAACTTAGTCAACTGGCCCATCAAGGAGCCGGAGGCTTATCGGCTAATAGGCGCAGCCATCCTGGGCTTTGGAACCAGCTCATGGTTTGCGTACAAGGAGACAGCCTGGGAGAGGGTCAAGATCGTTGTACAAATGGAGATCGTCTGGACGATTCTGGGTACCCTCGTTATGCTGTGGGGCTTGATCTTCGCCGGACTCCCAGGATTTGGTTGGGTGAACACCGTCATCCTGGCCTGCTTCGCGGTGGCCTTCACCGTTTTTTATTTCCGACCGTAGAATAGCAGGAAGGTGATGGAGCATGATTAGAAATAGCCAAATGATCGTGCTCCATCCCTTGCATTCTGTTGCCAAGTGATAAGACAAACGGCAGGGTACACTGTTGGATGTGGCGTTATGCAACGTGGTCCGAAGGACGCATGAGGCAGGCCTGTTAGAATAAATGATCACTGGAACGTGATGGCAAGCCTCCTCCTAATGACCGGCGTGAAGTAGGGTATGGAGGAAGATGCCTGGGTGTGGAAACCGTTTTGAGAAGTGGCATACAGAATATAGGAACTCGTCCTCTCTTTCAATCGAAAATCAACAATCCTTAATGTAGACTGATTCTCACTCTTTGTGAGTGAAGTTCGCAATCTTCTTTTCCGAGGAGTTCTTCCTGTAATCGAGTTTTTAAATGTTTCTGTTTTAACACAATGTTTCAAATCGAAATCGATAAGGAGTGGGAAAAGTTTTTCACACTTCTTTATGGAATAATTCGGGACTTTTGTGAAAAACTCTTCCGCTTTTCGTTTTTGTTTAAAATTAGGATTTTTCAAATGTTCCGATTTGTCACAGTCTTACAGAACTTGACTCTATTTGGCACGAATATTGAACTTAATATAAATCGACAAATCTTTTAAATCAGGCCTATCACATAATTGGGTTGCTACCAAAGACGAGAAACATCCACGCAGAACTTTAATCCTAGAGAATTTTCTTGCCGACTGGCACGTTGACCCGGGTAACAGCAAAAGAGAGAACCATATCATTTTCTGTAAAAAAAGGGGGTATCCAAATATCTTCAATGGAGAAATACGTATTTTCGGCCGAAGAGGAGTTTATTCCCTCTGACAAAATAGCTGCGCCAACCTATGTTTTGAATTTAACTGCTCATATTATCACAATCGTTTTATGTCTCTTCTTATTCCGAATCATTTGATCGTGAATCGGGCTTTCTTAGGCAATGAGGGGGTCTTCAATGCAATGTTGTTTCCTGAAATATTGTTTTTCTATTTCTACTCTTCTATGCTACGTTTCAACCGAAAATCAGCAATGGGAGTGAAATTTCCAAGGAGATTTTTCTCCCCGATTCTTATTGACGCCCTATTTAATTCCTAACAAAATATCCGAAACTATTTTATCCGAGAAAATATTTTCGCAAGAAAAGGAGGTGACTTAAATGACGAAGGGGGAACTAATTGACAGCGTGGGGAAGGAGGCCAAAATCTCGAAAGCGTCAGCTGAAAAAGCCATCAATGCATTTACGAATACGGTGATGAAGGCGTTAAAGAAGGGGGATAAGTTGACCCTGACCGGATTTGGAACTTTCTCTGTGGCGAAGAGAAGGGCTCGAACGGGAAGGAATCCCCAAACCGGAAAGGAGATTGAGATACCTGCCATCAGAGTGGCAAAGTTCAAAACAGGCAATTTGTTAAAGAGTGCGGTTAAGTAATTATTGATAGACTAAATCCTGCTTTATAAGCTTTAGTAAAGAGGGGGGAAAAGGTTAAATTCTCCCCTCTTTCGTTATTAGAGGGAAAGAGAAATTCCTATGTGGAAGGCAGCATATAAACAGGAAATGAACATCGAGGTTTTAAGATTCACTTCATAAACCACAAGATGTTGTGTATTTTCAGTCGAGAACAACAAAAGCGTAACATGTTGAAAACTCAAGCCTTATTTTAATTGTCTCCATCCATGAATCTAATTACATAATGGAATTAAAGAGGTATGGATGGTTAACACATTTTTTTCCACAGGATTTACACACCAGGAGTAGCCCATCTTCAAGGCGTTGATTTTTCTGCATCTGAGGATAACACCCCCCTCTCTCCCTTGATCTTAAGGCAATTGCCGCACTCATCATGTGGAGATAGAGACAGAATCGACAAAAGATTGGGACCCATAGGGCAATGATAGGAATGATCAATCTTGGAGAAGAATGCATTGATCTCCTACAATAAATCTGGGCTTCTTTGAAATGGCCTATCCCTCGATCTGTTTCGGAGGCTTGTCATTCGTATATACGGCCTTGAGGAATATCAAAGTGGTTGGCGAATAGTCAAGGATGCGGTGTCGACTCCTCCCTCCTACTAACAATTGTGTTATAGAAGAGTCAGAGATTGAAAAGGCAGGAGAACTTAGTATTTCCTGGGTGTAAGAGCCCTGACTACAGTGTGTTCCCTGCCTCCCTTAACCCTGATAGGTTGATTGGGTCTATGAAACCTGGTCACGGTGGAGGTTTGGTTGGGAGGCATTGTCCTGCCGATTCAGAGAAGGAGGGAGAAAGATATATAATCTTTTGGTTGGAGCGGATGTTTCAAAGGATTTCTTCACCGCAGCTGGCCTGGATGAGGAGGGCAAAGAGCATTTCTCAGGGACTTATGAAATGAACTTCCATGGGTATTCAGAGTTCCTGAAGGCCCCTTCTTCTCAGGGTGAGAGACTGGATCAGATGATCGTGGCCATGGAGTCTACCGGATGCTATCACATCAATCTTTTCTCGTTTCTTAGTTCCCAAGGAATCCGTACAGTCGTGGTGAATCCTCTGTTGATTTCCAATTTTGCGAAGCTTTCCCTGAGGAAAACGAAGACGGATAAAAAGGACGCCGTGACGATCGCCAGATTTCTTTTGGATCGCCATGAAGAGATTTCACAATTCTCTATTTCCCAAGATCATCAGGATCTGAGGGATCTGTCCCGAGAAAGGGAGTCACTCTGTCATCTTATTTCAGCGACCAAGGTAGAGATCAAGAGGGCACTGAGAACGACCTTTCCGAAGCTTGAATCCGTCGGGAATCTCTATACAGGGGTGATGCTTCGTTTTGTTCAGCAGTATCCATCGGCTCGTTTGGTGAGAGGGGTGAAACGGAAGGCGATCGCAAAGGCTTTGAGAGGACCCCATGTGGGCGACAAACTGACGTTTACGGCGGAGGATATCGTTAACGCGGCCCAGAGTTCCGTGGCCATGGTGAGTCCAGCAAAGGAGATCATTGTTCAGGGGAAAATTGCCACTTTGTTGCATCTTCAAGAACGGTTGGAGGAATTGACTAAACTTCTGACCGATTTATGCAAAGCGACGAGAGTAGAAGATTTGAAGATCCTCCAATCGATCAAGGGAATAGGTCCGAATACGGCTGCACCTTTTCTTGGGGAAGTGGGGGAGGTGAAGAATTTTACTTCTTCTAAGAAACGGATTGCCTTTGCGGGATTGGATCCTTCGATTCATCAGTCAGGGAAGTTTACGGGTGCCAGTAAACTATCCAAGCGAGGCAATCGGCATTTAAGAAGAGCGATTTAGCTTATGACAACCTCTGTCGTGTCCCAAAATGTTTTCTTTAAAGCCTATTGCTTCAGAAGAAAGAACGACTTCCCCCTCAAAAAGCCTTATTTGCTGTAGCTCATAAAGTCATTCGAGTGATCTTTGCAATGCTTCCTCAGCGAACATGTTTCAATGTAAAGGAGGCTATATAAAAATAGTTGACTGAAATACACGAGTCGCCATTTCGACCAAGTATACTTGATTTCGATCGGTAATCATCGACGGTCTTTTTGCACTTGACATACGACTCCCTTCTTTATATTGTGAATTCATCCAAAAGCGAGTTCTTATCATTTTCTTATCATTAACTCTCTTCAAATTTTTATTGCCGCCTCTGGAGAAACTCGCTAAGGTCAGCAAAAATGAGATTTCATAGGAGGTATATGGATATGAAGGGATTCTTGAATTCTATTCTAACGAGTGCAGCTATTTTATTAGCGATTTCTTCTTGTATCATGGTAGGGAAGGGAGAACTCAGACTATTAAATATCGAGGTTCCTGAAAGCGGGAGACTCAGACCGAATGTACAATATTGGGTTCGTATAAATTTTGAGGCGGAAGGTAATCCGGAGATTCCCAAGGCTTGTTTTTATTGGTCAGGCGATGGTCCATACTGTGTTGACGTAAAGGATGTAAAATATGGATCGTTTGCACACTTCCAAGTACCGCTTTACGCTCGTGTTAGTTCAGATAGCTTGCAATGTTACGTTGAATATGTTCGAGAGGGGAAGATACAACGAAGTAATGTCGTGGCTTCTCGTATCACTGGTACTATGTAATGCCCTGAAGAATAATAACAAAAGGGCCAAAATCTCCACACCAGCCTTCGGAATATAAACCGATCCATACGAGCGATTCATAATTTAAACCACAATGCCTACGGACAAGGTAACTGAAGAACTCGCACGCGTGGTCCAACAAAAGTGCACCTTTCGCTTCGGTGATTTGATATCACTATAGAATCCTCTCCAGAAATATTTCAAATTTGCACGATTTAACCTCCTCCCCCTTTGACGGGGAGGAGAAAGGTGGGGGCGGACAAAGAGGTTTAGTTCTCCCTCCCCTTCGTCCTCTCCCGCAAGGGGAGGGGAGATTTTTGGGGCTTGCTTTCCACCCATAATCGTCAGTTTCTTATATGGGATCATCCTCACACTTCGTAGGTGTAGTTCACAGTCCCTTTTCTTGAGGACTTCTTTCTGTAATCGAGGATCAAACAATCAAGCCCGACATGCTCTATTACAATTGGTAATCCACAAAAGGTATCTCCTCTTCTTTCAACAGGGACACTACTGTAGGACGGTCCTCGCGGCCATTCTATGTCTCGATTTGATACGTCTTCCGTATCCCAACCTTTTGACAAGTGCGGATAGCGGCAAGATATGTTCTGCTTTGGGATGCTGATGCCACCCGCAATATATAGTGTTTTCCTATTGGCTTATTCTGCGATTCATGGAGAAGGGAGAAACGATTAATTTAAAACAGAGCAGATGGTTTAAAAATTCGCACTGTCGACTTCTTCAGGCCTCGGATGCCTCCCGGGGAAGTATTTTGATGTGAACAGGTGGAAGAGGCAGCGGTTCCTCGCTTTTTAGATGATCTATCTTGCTTGGAGAGAATGGCGGTCCCTACCTCTTGAATATAAACTTTCATACCCGAAAAGGTGGGCCCGATAAGAGGGTCCAGAAGACGATACTAACAAATTGGTGGCTCACCTTAATCTGTTCAAAGCCCCTTAAGGGATTAGCTGACTTTCTTGGTCCTGTCTCTTGTGGGTGAGATATTCTTCCTTTTGCAAATCATGTGCGAGCAATAGCTTAGATGTAATCGCAGGAAATTGCAGTACGTTTACTGAGAATGAGAAGACAGAGAAATTAATATTTTGGGCTTTGCTCATTTTTGCACAGGGATCTTTGGCGTTGCCAAATTGCATTAGGTCATCGTTACAAAAGTTGTCCATTCCGCGGCTGGCATCTATGGAAGATCCCCAGTTGATTCCTCTTTGACCTCCGAAATCGTAGGGGCTGAAGGCTTGGAAAGATCCCGGATCTGTCCGTGCTCGTCACTTACTATAGGGCATAATGGGTACCCAGTATGTGTCTCAACGATCATCCCAGAACTCCCGTCCGAGAGAACAACCCGCCGTCCAGGAGTCAATACATTCAACAATGATAGAAATCTTGAGACATACTCCATGTGAAGTTTCCCGGCCAAGACGTCCTTGATCAGAATCGTTGCGGTTTTAGCTACGCTAAAAGCCGGCCGATAGGGGCGAACGGTTCGAAGGGCATCGTAGACATCGGCAACGGCTACAAGAAGGCTCGCAAAATGGAGCGTGTGCTGCGGTAGGTTCTTCTGGACTTTCGGATATCCAGATTGATTGGCCCCCATGTGGTGTTGGTAGGCCACTACCGGAAGGAGAGGGTTTGCCGACTCCACACCCGGGACATCGAGGAGGAGCCGTGCACCACAGGAAGGATGTCTCTGCATGAGGAGCCACTGCTCCCGTGCAAGAGGGCCACTGTGGTTCAGGATCTCTTTGGGAACCTCCTTCTTCCCGAGATCGTGGCAGAGAGCGGCCATGGCGATCGCGCTGACCATCTCGTCGGAAACCTGGAGCGCTTGCGCCAGGGCCGACGAAAGAACGCAGACATTGAGGGCGTGGGTAAAGGTGTAGTCGTCGAAGTTCTTCATCTCACGGATAGGCTCAAAAAGCTCCCTGCCAACGGCGAGACGGGCTACAATCGCGCACACGACCTCGCGGGCTCGAACGAGACCTTCGGGCTTTTTGGATTCGAGATCGGAGAGGACTTCCTGAGCCTCGGCAAGAAATCCCATATATCCCGTAACCGCCTGGGTTAGGACCGAATCGGGGTCCGCCCGTCTTTCCAGTTTAAAGTAGCCGGCAACAATTTTAGAACCTCGGTAGGAGTTCCGGCTCTTGGAGACAACATTTTCGATCCAGGCTGTGAAGTCTTGTTCACCCGCATCGGCCTCAATTTGAACACTCTCGAATCCGAGCTGGTGGAGTGATTCGAAGAGAGCTCGATAGGACGCAGGGAGGGTTTCTATCCTCCGGTCCTCGACAATTGTATCATTTCCGAGGAAGGTGATCCTCACAGGCCGTCCCCATTCGGCAAGCTTCTTCGTAGCTTGCCGGGCCGATTGGAGAACCTGTTTGGTCCCTGAAGGATAGATTCGTCGCATCCGAAAGAGAGCTCCAAGGGCATGAAGAAAATAATCAAGGGCATCCTGCGCCATAGTTTTTCTCCCTCTTTTCAAGATCCTGGAGGCTCTGCTCGGTCACTGATCTGTTTTGCTGTTCCCTCTGTGTGTTGGTGAGTGAGGCCTGGACTCTCTTCAGGGCCCTGAGGGCTTCTCTCACGACCTTTGGGTGGGGGTGGTTTGAAAGGGCCTGGAGTGTCGGAACACCTTGGGGAAACCCTTGCTGTCCGAGAACGATGGCGAGATTACGAGTCACATACCAGGGGCTGGTGCGGGACTTCGTCACAAAGGTTGGCGTCGCGGCTGAAGAGAAACAGGAGAGGAGACTGACGAGAAAATGGCGTGTGGCGATCTTTTTCTCCTCCGCGAGAGCCCTTAGTGCCGTGTCGAGGAGACATCTTTCGTGATTCACGGCAAAAGCGACCAGGGCTTGCTGTTCCGCGAACGACGTTTTGGTAAGGGCCGATAGACCCTTTTGAAACAATTCCTTGACAAAAAAAGGGACAGAATCGAGTAGATCCGGGAATGCTCGATCCACAAGCTTGACGAATCCGAGGACTCGGAATGGGCCGAGTTGCTGAGCCCGGAGCCTGATGCGGTCGAGCAGCCTTTTCCTAAAATCTTCTTCTTCCTCCCCAGCCAATGCCAGTATCAACTGGTCCAGGTATTCATCAGGTTCCTCGTGTAAAATCAGAGAATCCTCCTCAGGGCCCGTCGTGGCAGAAGGATTCATCAGGAATTCGAGCGACTCGGAGTACTCCGTATCCATAAAAGGGTTTTCCGTCAGATTGATAATAAAGTCCTCTATCGTCTTCCACACCTCGACTGCAAAGTCTCCGTCTTTCCCGGGAGCAAGCCTAGACCTGACCAATGAAAGGAGTTCATCGGTTTTGGTGAGCGGGGCAAAACGGCGGTAGACCTCCACAAACCTTCGGGTCCCTTGGTTCCCCATCGCAGCGAGGCCTGCCAGTAGATCGACAAATCGCTCTCCGTCGATCTCTCTTAGCAGAGAGCTCTTTCCAGGCCCCAATCGCCCCGACTCCTGGCCTTCGTGTCCCACGATACGCACGAGATCCCTCGCGGAAAGGCACTTGCCCATTTGAGCAAGATAATCGAGGATGTCCTCACGCCGCCTGTCTGGAAGAAGGGCCAGGGTATTCTCTAGACGCTCTCCCAACCTAAGCAGGAATTTCGTAAACCCTTCTGAATCGCCACGCCCCGATTCGGTCCACTCTGCCTTTGTGGCTTCCCAGAATTCGTCGGAGTCGAGGGCTACGGCAAGCTGTTCAGGGGGCGCTTCGTGAATCATCATCGCAAGCCAGGCGTGGCGGCGCTTTTGCTCCGGGTTGTCCTCGGAATCCTTAGCCGTATCTGTGATCCCGCCATGGATCTCATCAAGCTTCAGGGGTTCAATGTCAATGGCGAAGACTTCGGAGCGAAGCTTTCGTCGCAGTTCATACCCTTCCAACTTGGGAGTGGACATGACTTTGGCGAAAGTCCAGACATCCTCGAGGGTCGCATCTTTCGTCCAGGATATTTGGAGCACTTTTCGCGCGTGAAGCATCGAAGCAAGACTACTCGCCTTTCCGGCAACAAATTCTCCCGACACGACCAGTTCCTTGGAGGTGATGCCGATCGTGAGAGAGCCTTGGGAATCGAGGGGAGCAGAGTTAAGGGCGTTCTTAGCGACTTCCAAAAGGGTCGGATGTTTGGCCGGGTAAACGCGTACGCTGCGGATGAGGTGTAACAGGTTCAAAGCAAATGCCTCAACCCTTCTGGAGAGTAAAGATGCTTCTCTATTTTTCGGTCCAGTCATGGCGTCCTGTGAAGAAACCGTAGTCCGCATGAATCATCGCACCGTCTATAAAGGTGTGCAAAATGCGAGCTAGTCCACAATGTCTAACTGAGCAAGTTCGATGCCAGGGTAGGAGAAACCGCCCAAGGGTTTGTTTCAATTGGGTATATTCAATTTGTACCCGTATCTTCAGAACTGGGGAGTGCCTTTTTTTGTCACCCAGAATGTCTCAGAGCTGGGTTTGACGATACCCTAAAAAGACTGCAGAGGGCAGAGCGAACTACGTCAAGAGGTCCCCGTGAACCTTATCTACATGTGTGATTATGCAAAAATGGTGGATAAAGTAGTGTCTGGTTATGTAAAATTGGTGGACAAAACATCGGGTGAAGCCAAACACCCTTTCTCTGGCTTCCACGCCGGAGTAACCGCACACAAGATCTATTTCTACTGCGCTTCAGAAGGACTGGCGACTGTCGTCAGGGAGTACATCGATATACACGCCTTCGCAAAAGGCATGAAACTACGGCCCGATCAGAAAATCACCGTGGCACAGTCAGTGGGATATCCAAGAAAGACATCGTAGAAGATGGAAACCAACAGAGTGGGTTGTTAATCGCAGCCCACTCCCTTTTTTTAATCATTCATGTTTCTACCAGAAATCGTTAGTCCTTAACGCTCATTGAAGGTAAAGACTTGTAGGATACCTTCAACACTTCACACATCCTCTTTATCTTGTGGGCCTCCCTGTGCTCTTCTATAAACCGATACTTCATTTGTTTCGTTTCGAGAATACGGCCAAGGCTTTTTTTAAAATGTCCCTCTCTTCCTTCACCTTTTCTAATTCCTTCCGGAGTCCCTTTATTTCCGCTTCCTCTGGCGTGACACGGCCCTTCCCTATGAAGGCTTTATCCCCTTTAGCTAAGAACCTTCTCCTCCATAGATGAAGCAGATTAGGATGAATATCAAGCTCTCGGGCTACCTTACCTACCGGCATCCCTTTCTCTGTGACCAACTGCACTGCATCTCGTTTGAACTCACGGCTGAAATGACGGTTCTTTTCCCCCATAGGCACCTCCTACCCAATGATACAAAATTTCAGGTGTGTCCATCAATTCGGGGGAAGGTCAATTCATAATTATGAACGTTGAAGGTCACCTTGGATTGAAGACTCGTAGGTGGAGCATGAAAGTGGGCATATAGCCGAAACTCCTGCTCGAAGTCAAAGAGTTCCCTCGGTGGGCTAGATATAGTAAAATATAACTAGAAGTTAATGTTTTTTCCCAAAAGCAGTACGCCAAAAACAATACGGATGAAGGGTTGGGAAAGACAATACGGAGGTGTAGAATTGGCCATGGAAAATAATGAATGTAACGATGTCTTTCTTCAGACAGTGGCTACGATACTGCTCAGATCATTTCTTTTTGGTCTCGCATTCCTGCTACTGTGGTTCTTTCTCTATTTGATTGCCCCTGCCTGGATGTTCGAGTTGAATGCAAGGTGGTTCAATGTCGGCAAACGCGACTTTGACTTGATTAATTACTTTGGCATGGGGTTTTTTAAGATAAGCATTATTCTATTCTTTCTCCTCCCTTATCTCGCTGTCAAATCGATATCGAGAAAAAAGGAAACAAAGAGGTCAACTTAAAAATGAGATTTCCTTTAGGGTGTCCTATTCTCTCTGCGACCTCTGACACCAATCGCTCAGCAGGTTAAGAGAGATTAGAAATTTCTAATGCTATTTTAATCTTGTTTTAATCCTGATTGTGGTATGTGGTATTCTAAAATTGCCGGATAAACTTTTGTAGACGAAGTGTACTAACCGAAGGATCACAAACGGCATGGGCTATAGACCAGAGACTCCATTTGACAACATCGAAAGCGCAGAGCAGTTTGTGAAACTGCTGATCGAAGCGATAGACCAATCCAGACGCGACGTAGATGCCGACATCGCGCGGTCGGATGGCAGCCGTTCGGGAAGCAACAAGAAAGCCCTCCAGCTTATCTCCGCTAACCTGACGAAACTGAGTCAGCACATGGCCAACAGTCGCCGAATTCTGAACCACTTGAAAACCCTGCGCCGACTGCTTCTCCAGGAACGGCGACTCGGCAGTACTCCGCAGGCCAGAAACGATAATCATGAACTAAGGCGCTGGTCTTAAAGTGAAGAGTACGTGAAAGCGATAACCCGGTTTCTTACCTATCCCTTCCTCCTGCTATTAATTGCGATATAAAAGGTGCAGGAAATTCCTTCCACGAGATGCAACCGCTCCAAACCGTGAACCCAACTCCCTGAAAGGGTGTTTGTGTTGTTAGACTATGCTCTTCCCGCTTCAGATTCCTTTACTTTCTGCAATCGCTGAATAAAATCCTCTATGAACTCTTTTCTGTTTTGAAGGAATTTAACAATGTCCCTCTTGTGAGTGAAAGCAATTTCCCATCTGAGTTCTGAGAGGTGATTTTGAAGAATGTCCTGCAATGTATCGATATCCTTGGAGGTCAATTCAACCTGAGCCATCTTTCTTTCCCTCCTTTACGCCATACTCCATCATCAAAAAATAAGATAAAAAAGCTTCCGGGGCAATAAGTTAAGCCAACCGTCTTGACATGCATCTGTGACGACGAACGGCAAACGATAAACGATGAACGGTGTATCACCTTTTTGTTCGCAGTCCATCGTTCCTTGTACCCAACGGGCTTGGTGGCCGTTGCCTTAACCCAAGAACTCGAAGCTCTCACTGTTCTCTCCTTACTTAAGAATCATCTTCCTCTCATAATTTCCTTGATCACCAATAAGAGATTTGTTATGAAAATGATAGGGAGGAAATAAGGACATGATATCGCTAAAAGAGAAGATCCGAATCGCTTCAGGCGATGGAACGGCCGATCTCCTGATCAAAAACGGCAGAGTTGTGGATGTTTTCTCAGGTCAGATTGAAAAAAAGGATGTGGCCGTTTTCGGCGGTATGATCGTCGGCTTCGGGGATTATCAGGCCAGAGAGACGATCGATGTAAAAGGCGATTTTCTCTGCCCGGGGTTGATTGACGGCCATGTCCACATCGAATCGAGCATGTTGACCGTTCCTGAATTTGCCCGAGCCGTTCTTCCAAACGGAACGACCTCGGTCGTCATCGATCCTCATGAAATCGCCAATGTCCTCGGCAAAGAGGGCATACGCTTTATGGCGGAGTCGGCGAGAAACGTTCCTCTCAATGTTTTCCTGATGCTCCCTTCCTGCGTTCCGGCCACACACATGGAAACATCCGGAGCGATTCTCAAGGCAACCGATTTAAAACCTCTGCTTAAGGAACCCTGGGCCATCGGATTGGCGGAGATGATGAACTTCCCCGGCGTCATCTTCAGGGATCCGGAAGTCCTCAAGAAGATCGAGATGGCAAGGGGAAAGCGAATGGACGGCCATGCCCCCATGCTTTCGGGAAAGGGGCTTTATGCTTACCTGACTGCAGGAATTCGATCCGACCATGAATGCACCACTCTCAAGGAAGCCAAGGAGAAATTGAAAAACGGGATGTGGATTATGATCAGAGAAGGAACGACGGCAAGAAATCTAAGGGATCTCATTCCCCTTGTCACGCCTAAGAATTCAAGGCGGTTTCTTTTTGTCACCGACGATCGCCATCCCAAAGAACTGATCGAGGAGGGCCATATCGATTCCATGGTGAGACAGGCCATTCGATGGGGGCTCGATCCCATTCTTGCGATTCAAATGGCAACACTGAACAGCGCCGAATATTTCAGGCTGGATGACGTCGGAGCCATTGCGCCGGGGTATCGGGCGGATATCGTAACGTTCGATCATCTGGGGCGATTTCAAATCAAGAGGGTTTTCAAAGATGGAAAATTGATAGCGGAAAACGGTAAATTGTTCTTTCCCCTCCTCCCTAAAGTGAAGGGGCCGGGCGTGAAGGGGTCTGTTCGAATCAAGCCTCTTAAAAAGGATGCCTTCCTTCTCCGAAGTGACCAGTCCCTTGCCAAAATCATCCAGCTCATACCCGGCCAAATCGTCACAAAAAAAGTAACAAAAAAAATCCTGTTGAAAGATAGAGTGGCCCTTCCCGATACCAAAGGAGATATTCTCAAGATTGCAGTGGTTGAACGGCATAAAGCTACGGGGAATGTCGGAATTGGTTTTGTTCAGGGTTTTGGCCTAAAGAAAGGAGCCGTCGGTTCATCCGTGGCCCATGACTCGCATAACCTGGTCATCGTGGGAACCAATGACCAGGATATGATCAAAGCAGCGGAAACCATTCAAGCCATGGGAGGTGGGTTGACAGTGGTTCTAAACGGAAAAGTGTTAGCCTCCCTTCCCTTGCCCATAGCGGGTCTGATGTCAGAAGGCACTGTCGCTCAAGTCAACCTTAGGTTAGAAGCCCTTCATCGTGCCGCCAAAAACCTTGGATGCAAAATCCCGGACCCGTTTATGACACTCTCCTTCTTATCGCTGCCGGTGATTCCAGAATTGAAAATCACGGATAAAGGCCTGGTGGATGTAAACCAGTTTAAATTTGTCCCGCTATTTGGAGAAGACTAATAGGTTGAAATCCGAAGCACGAAATTTGAAACTCGAAACAATATCGAATGATCAAAATTCAAAATTTAGTTCTAACCCAAACCTCTTTTGAGTCATTTGAGAATTAGAATTTTGGATTTGTTTCAGATTTCGATATTCGAATTTCGGATTTGGTAAAATCATTGTTGCCGAAGGGGTACGCGCTATGAACTGGGACAACCTATTAGAAGAAGCAACCCATCATCTTCAGGAATATATCCGTATTCAAACGGTCAACCCGCCTGGAAATGAAATAGAAGGAGCGAGGTATTTCAAAAGAATTTTCGATGCGGAGAGGATTCCATGCCAGGTTTTCGAGCCCTCTTCGGGCCGGGGGAGCCTCCTCGCCACATTAAAGGGGAATGGGAAAAAGAAACCCATCCTCCTTCTCAACCACATCGATGTCGTCCCGGCTGAAAAAGAGCATTGGAAGGTCGATCCCTTTGCGGGAATGATCCAAGACGGATATCTCTATGGCCGTGGAGCTCTTGACGATAAATCCATGGGGATTGTGGAGATGATGGCCCTCCTAATCCTCAAACGGGAGAAGGCCCCTCTCAAGAGAGAGGTTCTCTTTTTTGCAGGGGCCGACGAAGAGACGGGAGGGGGTTGGGGCGTTGATTGGGCTATAGAAAAAGTTCCGTCGTTGGCAGAAGCGGAGTACGCCCTCAACGAAGGAGGGGCCATCACCCTTAATGAGGACGGGACCGCAGATCGGTATGGAATCTCAAACGGCCAGAAGGTTCTCTTCCAACTCGAGGTAAGGGCTAAAGGAACCTCGGGCCACGCCTCTCAGCCACTTCCCGACAATCCGAATGTGAAACTTGTAGAGGCCTTGGAGAGGGTTACAAAATGGGAAACGCCTTACAACATCCTTCCAATGGTGAAGGAATATTTCCTAAAGATAGCTCCTAAACAGCCTCCTGCCGACAGAAAATTCTTCGAGGATATTGAGAAGGGTCTTAGCGACCCTGCCTTTTCAAAACGCTTGACATCCAATCCCGTCTATAATGCCATCGTGAGGGATACCATCTCCCTCACCATTCTTCAGGGCGGAAGCAAAATCAATGTCATTCCTTCGGAGTCAACGGCCTCTCTCGATTGTCGCCTTATCCCTGGCTCTTCCAAAGAAGATTTCTTAAAGGAGGTCAAAAAACGATTAGGAGATGAAGTTGAGGTGGAGGTCGTTTCGGAAAGTCACTCTCTTCCTCCTTCTCCTTTGGATACGGATCTTTTCCAGGCCATTCAAAGATTTGCTGCCAGGAACGATCCGGGTTGTCCTGTGATTCCTGTGCTTCTCTCAGGGGCGACGGACAGCCGTTTTCTCAGGGAAAAAGGGATCATTACGTATGACTTTTGCCCCTTCCGGTTGACTGAGAGCGAATTGAAGACAGAACACGGAAATGACGAACGGATCGCCTTGGAAAATCTGAGATTCGGGATGAAGATACTGCTGGAGATTATCAAGGATGTTGCCACTTAGTTTCGGAATACCGAATCCTTAATCCGCAGATTATTTCCGAAGCAGTGTAAACAATAATGTCAGGATGATGCTAATGAGGATGGAGGTAACAATGGGAAAGTAGAAAGTGAAATTCTTTTTTCTAATAATGATATCTCCGGGAAGTCTCCCTATCCACGGTATCTTCTCTCCCACTAATAGAAGAAGACCGATGAGGATGATGAAAACACCCAGTAAGATGAGCATCTTGCCAAGAGGTCCAAATCCAACCACTTAAAGCACCTCCAATCCAAGTCCTGATCCTACCAATAAGTTTTCGGTTTTGCACATTGGATTATGTAGAGAGTACTTCCCCACCTCTTGCGGGAATGATATAGGGATGGGGGGTAAATCTTCTTGTTCAATCCCACCCCTCACCCTCCCCCATCAAGGGGGAGGGAAGTGCGTTGCGTTTGCATTATCCGTAGGTGACGAGATCCTTATGTAAAATTTATTTGGGATTTGGTACTTGTTGTTTGGTGCCTTTTGCGCTCTTGCCAGAGCGTAAAAACCTTTCTTTTTCGCTGTAGATACAGCCGCAGTATTGCTGGCGGTATAATCCTATCGCCTTGGAGACCTCCACCCCTCTCTTCCATCCCTGTCGAAAATCTTCATAATAGAATGGAATTCCAATCTCCTGGGCAATGCGCTCCCCGGTTTCTTTGATTAAAGCATGACTTTGATGGGTACTTTGGAGGAGAGTTGTTGAAAATCCTTCAAACGCCTTGTTCTTGGCCTCGCGAGCGGTCGCTTCAAGCCGAACCTTATAACAATATTGACACCTCTCCTCTACTCGATGGGATACATTTCTTAAAAACTCCTCAAGAAGATATTCATCCCGATAGATAACCTCCAGGCCCATCTTCCCTGAGTATTGTTTCAATGCATGCAGTCTTTTTTGATATTCCTGGTAAGGATGGATGTTGGGGTTGAAAAAGTATCCGGTGGCATCATCCCCCTTTTCTTTCATTCGTTCAAGAGGATAGATGGCGCAGTTGGCACAACAGATGTGAAGGAGGACTCTCACTTACTGGAATCTTAAGTTCAAATGTCAAAATCTCCCGCTAAAGCGGGATCAAATGAATGTCAAAGTCCAAACTGAAATCTTTGACATTGAGACTTTGAATTTGATTTGGTATTGATTCACCTTTGGTTCATCACTTCGTGCGAAATTTGTCATTTGAAATTTTGGATTCAAAAATTAATTCGCCGCCAGAGCCTTCTTGTCAGAATCTTTCCTCCGTGGAATCCCCAGTTCCTTCTCCACTTGCAAGATCCTGTCGGTCGTCTTGATGACCGTGTCAGGATTGAGGGAGATGCTGTCGATGCCACACTGGACCAGAAACTCGGCGAATTCCGGATAGTCGCTGGGAGCTTGGCCGCAGATGCCAATCTTCCTTCCATTCTTCTTGGCTCTTTCAATCACCAATTTCACCATCTTTTTCACAGCCGGATCCCGCTCATCGAAGATATGAGAAACTTTCTCCGAATCACGATCCAATCCCAACATCAGTTGGGTCAGATCATTCGATCCGATAGAAAAACCATCGAAAATCTCAGCAAATTCATCCGCCATGATCACATTGCTGGGGATCTCACACATCACATAGACTTCGAGGCCATTTTCCCCCTGGATCAGACCGTGCTTTCTCATCTCCGCTATGACCAACCTCCCCTCCTCCACCGTCCTGCAGAAGGGGATCATCAATTTTACATTGGTCAGACCCATTTCATTCCGAACCTTTTTCATCGCCTTGCATTCAAGAGAAAACCCTTCCTGATACGCTTCGTCATAATACCGGGAGGCCCCTCGGAAACCAATCATGGGGTTGTCTTCAACAGGCTCAAATTCGATTCCACCGATGAGATTGGCGTACTCATTGCTCTTAAAATCACTCAATCTCACTATGACATCTTTAGGATAAAAGGCAGCAGCAATCTTGGCTACCCCTTGAGCCAACCTGTCAACGAAGAAGGCCTCCTTATCTTCATACCCGATGGTCAACTGTTCAATCTCCTTTTTGGCATGACTATCGCTGATTGAATCAAATCGGACAAGCGCCATGGGGTGGATTCTTATAAAATTATTGATAATGAATTCCAGTCTGGCCAGCCCTACCCCATCGTTGGGAATAAAGGAGAGGTGGAAGGCATTGTCCGGATTCCCTACGTTCATCATGATTTTTGTTTGAGGCTTCTCCAGATGTGCCATATCGAAGTGCTTTACCTCATAATCGAGGATCCCTTCGAAAACCAATCCCGTCTCCCCTTGTGCACAACAAACAGTGGCACTTCGATAGTCTTTTAAAATCTCACTTCCGTCCCCTGTTCCCACCACACAAGGAACGCCGAGCTCCCGGCTGATGATGGCCGCATGGCAAGTCCTTCCTCCGCGGTCGGTTACAATGCCTGAGGCAATCTTCATGATGGGTTCCCAGTCCGGGTCTGTCATCTGGGTAACCAATATCTCTCCCTTTTTAAACTTCTCTATCTCTCTTGCGCTGGTGATGACATTGATGGGGCCGGCGCCAATTTTTTCGCCGACACTCTTCCCCTGTACCAACACTCTTCCCTTCTCTTTCAAGGAATAGGTCTCCAAAACGTTCATGGCTCCCTGGGATTTTACCGTCTCTGGCCTTGCCTGAAGGATAAAGAGTTGCTGGGTAATACCGTCTTTGGCCCACTCAATATCCATGGGCATGTAGACCCCTGCTTTTTTCGAATAGTGTTCTTCGATCTTTATCCCCCATTGTGCAAGCTGAATGATCTCCTCGTCCTCAAGGATAAAATCTGCCCTTTCTTGTGCGGAGACAGGAATATTCTTGGTTGAACTCTCTCCCTCCAGCGTATAGATCATTTTGATCTCTTTGCTCCCGAGGGTTTTCTGAATGATGGGTTTATAATTTTCTTTGATGCAGGGTTTAAATACATAAAATTCGTCGGGATTGATGACTCCCTGAACGATATTCTCTCCTAATCCATAGGCACCTGTAATGTACACCACGTCCGGAAAGCCGGATTCCGTATCAATGGTGAACATCACTCCGGAACAGGCTTTATCCGACCGCACCATCTTCTGAACTCCGATGGAGAGCGCGACCTGAAAGTGGTCAAACCCCTTGTGGGTTCTGTAAGAGATGGCACGGTTGGTAAAGAGGGAGGCAAAACATCGTTTGCAGGCCTGAACAAGGGCATATTCTCCGCGAATATTAAGATAAGTTTCCTGTTGACCGGCAAAACTCGCGCCCGGAAGATCTTCGGCTGTGGCGCTGCTGCGGACCGCCACATCCGTATCGTCCCCGTACTCCTTACAAAGCTTCCGGTAGCCTTTCACAATCTCTTCAACGATCTCCCTGGGAAACTCCAAACTATGGATAAGCCTCCGGACTCGGCTTCCTCTCTCTGAAAGATTTTCCACGTCCTCGACATCGAGGTCAGAAAGTATCTCTTGAATACCTTCTTTAATCTTTGTTTTACCCTTGACGTCATGCCAGTCCTGTACAATCCCTTCATCCAAAAGAGAATGGTAGGCATTCACGGTCACAGCAAATCCATTGGGGACGTTCACCCCTTGTTTCGCCAGTTCCTTTCGCATCTCTCCCAGGGAGGCATTCTTTCCTCCGACAACGGGAAGATCGCTCAGTCCAATTTCATCAAACCATAAAATGTAAGGTTTTTTACCCATGGTCTCCTCCGTGGGTTATAATAATATCAATTTATCCGAACCTATTTTCCTTGTCAACCCTGCGAGATAAGCAAAAATAACGGATATTTCTTTTTGGGAAATCCTTGGATTCACATGACACGCTGAAATTATTAAAATCTATCCAACGGGGTAACCCCGCCGTCAAATGGTGCCGAAGGGAATGGATTGTTTCCCTTTAGGAACATGCTTAAATTGGATAAGATAAAGTTGACTAAATAATGATGAATATTAACCTCTTATCGGAACAGGGTCAAGGCCGATTTATTGATAAAATTGTAGAAGAATTGTAGAAGAAACGAAGAGATTGATTTTTCAAGCAATTATGATTAGCCTAAGCTTAAACGGTCCATTCACTTTCTCTCGCTCCTCTGAGCGAAGGAAGGAGAGGGGAAAATGATGAAGAGTCCAAAATATGTTTACCTCTTTGAAGAGGCAGATGGGTCAAATAAGAAGCTCCTCGGAGGGAAAGGAGCGGGTTTGGCTGAAATGACCCGTATGGGGCTTCCGGTCCCGCCTGGATTTATTGTCACCACAGAGGCATGTCTTCAATACTACCAGAACAGAAAGAAACTCCCCGAGGGCCTGATGGAAGAGGTCCAGGCTGCCCTTAAAAAGGTCGAGGAAAAAACGGGCAAGAAGTTTGGAAGTGGTGCAAATCCCCTCTTCTTCTCCGTCCGGTCGGGTGCTGCGATCTCCATGCCGGGTATGATGGACACCATTCTCAATCTGGGTTTAAACGACGAGACCCTGGAAGGGTTGATCGAGATCACCTCGGACGGGAGATTCGCCTACGACGCCTACCGGAGATTTATTCAGCTCTTCGGAAAGATCGCCCTCGGTGCGGAAGAAAAAGAGTTTGACCGAATCCTTAACGAGACAAAAGAAAAAGCGGGCACCAAAGACGATACGGACCTCGACGCGGATCATCTCAAGGATATCTGCAAACAATATCTGAGATTGATCAAAAAGAGGACGGGAATTCCTTTCCCGGAAGACCCGATCTTCCAACTGGGACTCGCCATCCAGGCGGTCTTTGGATCCTGGATGGGAAAGAGGGCAGTCGACTACCGGAGGGAATTCAACATCACCCCGGACATGGCGAACGGAACCGCGGTCAACGTGTGTAGCATGGTTTTTGGAAATATGGGTTTTGACTCGTCGACAGGAGTGGCGTTCACCCGAGACCCGGCGACAGGAGAGAACGTCCTCTACGGCGAATATCTTGTGAATGCTCAGGGTGAAGATGTGGTCGCAGGCATCAGGACACCCAAACCCCTCCAGGAGATGAAGAAGGAAATGCCAAAGATCTACCGGGAGCTGGAGCGGATCAGAAAAGCGCTGGAAGGACATTTTCATGAGGTTCAGGACTTTGAGTTTACCGTGGAGAAAGGCGACTTCTACATCCTTCAAACGCGAAACGGGAAGATGAACGCCCAGGCGGTCGTTCGTACTTCGAGAGAGATGGTGGCTGAAAAGCTCATCACAAAAGAACAAGCTGTCCTGAGGTTGAAGCCACAAGAGTTGGAACAACTCCTCCATAAGCGGATCGACCCCAGTTTCAAGGGAAAAGCTATCGCCACCGGCCTGCCTGCTTCCCCGGGTGCGGCATCCGGAAAAGCCATCTTCGACGCCGATGAGGCGGAACGAGTGGGAAAACTCGGTCACAAGGTTATCCTGGTTCGAGAGGAGACCAAACCCGAAGATATCCACGGATTCTTTGCCTCGGAAGGAATTTTGACAAGCCGTGGAGGAAAGACTTCCCACGCGGCAGTGGTGGCCAGAGGCATGGGGAAACCTTGCGTCTCAGGCTGCGAAGAGCTTCGGATCGATCTAAAAGGGAGAGATGTCTTTATCAAGAACCTCCACATCAAAGAAGGAGACGTCATCACGATCGATGGCTCCAAGGGCGAGGTCTATCTGGGAGAGGTCCCTACCGTAGATCCTGAAATCAGCAAAGACCTCCTCATGCTCCTGAGTTGGGCAGATCAGATGAGAACATTGGGCGTCCGGGCCAATGCCGACACCCCCGAGGCAGCGATCCGGGCAAGGCAGTTGGGTGCAGAGGGGATCGGTCTCTGCCGAACGGAGAGAATGTTCAACGCCTCGGATCGCCTTCCCATCGTACGGGAGATGATCCTGGCAGGGTCGAAGGAGAAGAGGGCAGAGGCGATTGCAAAGCTTCTTCCCATGCAGCGCAGCGACTTTAAGGAAATCCTAATGGCCATGACAGGAATGCCGGTCACGATGCGCCTCCTCGACCCGCCGCTCCACGAATTTCTCCCCTCCGCCGAAGAATTAGCCGACGAATTGAGAAAGCTGGAGGAAGTGGAGGAAGCGTTCTCCACCATGGAAAATATCTCTGAGGCGATGAAGTTTTTGGATCCCTCTTCCCGGGAATCACTCGGGCTCCTCGACCACGTGGTGACGGATATCGTCGAGATTAAAGAGAAGAGACTGGATAAAAAGCTCATCCGGAAAGAACAGGAAACCCTCAGGAAGGTGAAAGAGATGATGGAGGTCAACCCCATGCTGGGCCATCGGGGAGTTAGGCTGGGAATCACGTATCCCGAGATTTATAAGATGCAAATTCAGGCCATTCTGGAGGCGGCCGCTGAGCTGCTCAAAGAGGGCCTCGATATTCAACCCGAAATCATGGTCCCCCAAGTCTGTACAGCCCAAGAATTGAAGTGGGTTTATCAGCTCGTCAAAAAGGTCCAGAAGGAAGTGGAGAAGCAATATAAAATCCAGATCCCCTTTAAATTTGGGACGATGATCGAAGTGGTGCGAGCCTGTATGAGAGCCGGTAGGCTTGCAGAGGTGGCGGACTTCTTCTCCTTTGGAACGAACGACCTGACCCAAGCCACCTTCTCTTTCTCAAGGGAAGATGCGGAGAATAAATTCCTCCCCCTTTACAATCAACGCAAGATTCTCCAAGACAATCCGTTTGAGGTATTGGATGTAAAAGGCGTGGGGAGGCTAATGATGATCGCTATTGAATGGGGAAGGAGAACCAAGCCAGACCTCAAGATTGGAATTTGTGGTGAACATGGCGGTCATCCGGAATCGGTCGAATTCAGTCATAGTATCGGGCTTTCCTACGTCAGTTGCTCTGTCCCACGACTCCCGATTGCGCGCTTAGCGGCTGCCCATGCGAAACTAAAGGAGAAAGATAGAGTACTGCCAGAAAAATATCATCCTGACACGAGTCTCAACATCTTTCTCTAAACTGCGTGCCTGCACACCAAAGTGCTGTGTTTCGGCACGCAGGCGTGGATGACGTACCCGTCATGAAAGATTGCTCAGGAATCGTTTGGACCTAAACGGGTACGGGAATTGTACACGAAGGAGGAGAAGACTGATGTCCTTTAGAGCATCGATAAAGGTTTGCTTTAGCGATATTGATAATGCGGGTATCGTCTACTACCCCCGTTTCGTACACTACTTCCATTTAGCGCTGGAGGAATTCTTCGCCGCTGAGATGGGAATCGATTACGCCGATGTCTTACACAAACGCAATGTCTCCTTTCCAACCGTCCACCTCGAAAGCGACTTTCGGCGGAGGTTGCGCTACGGCGATCGGATCAGCATGGAAGTCAGAGTGATCGACATCGGCAAAAGCTCCATTACCTGGGGGTACAGAGGCTACCGAGGAAATGACGGAGAAGAGATGGTTGTGGAAGGACAAAACGTTACGGTCTGCGTCAAAACGGACACCTTCGAGAAAATTGGCGTCCCTGAATGGCTAAGGCAGGGTCTGACAAGCTACATGGAGAGATTCAACACTTCTCACACCTGAAGGGGAAGGATTTTCTGATCTCTTAATCGGACATATCCTTCATGGCTAATTTTCAGGTGAGGAATGGCGGGGCTTCCGAGGGTATCGACGGTGAGCATAGGCTTTTCCCATGAAATCCCGTTCTTCCTCAGCGACTCTTCAACCTGTCTTACCTCTTCTCTCATGACCTCCATCGACTTTAACGATACCATTCCACAAAGAGGAGCGGGAAACTCAGCGACGACCTGGCCTCCCACCGCATAAACGCCTCCGCCGCCGATCTCCTTGAGCCTTCCAATGACCGTCTCCATCGATCGGGCATCGCATCCAACGACGATCATATCCGTTGTATCCCAGCACGTCGTAGATCCATAGGCTCCCTTTTGCAGGCCCAACCCTTTGAGAAGCCCCATGAAGGCCTTTCTGCGGCCCAGGCGATCTATGGCAACAATCAGGACGACACCTTTAGATTCGGCGGGGATCTCGAGATCGATCATTTTCTCCTGAGTCACAAGCCTTGTCACGAGTTCCATCACTCTCACCTTCCCCGCCTTCGCTAAAGCTCTGGCGGGCTGCGCCAAGGCTTCGCCTTTCAGGAAATCATCATGAATTTTTACCGTGTCGAACATATAATCCGGGAAAAAAATCTTCTCAGGTTCAACCATCGACTTACCGTCTCGATAAATGATCCTTCCGTCGCACATCACAAGTTGAGGTGAAAATTCATCCGGTGAAGGGATGATCAGAATATCCGCCATCTTCCCCGGGGAAAGCGAGCCGATGAGGTGATCCAGGCGGAAGTGATCCGCTACATTAATGGTAACCATTTGATAAGTTAAGCCTGGCGGAACTCCAAGTTTCAGCGCCCTTTTCAACGCTGCCTCAAGATAGCCCTCCTCAAGGAATCCCTCAGGGTCTACACCATCGGTCGTAAGGATCAATCTTCTAAAATCGATCTTCTTCCTGAAGATATCTTTGACTCCATCCAACTCTTTTCTGACAGCCCCTTCCCTGATCATCACCGCATAGCCGAGCCTCAACCTTTCCAGTACTTCGTCTTCGCTGATGGGCTCATGACAGGAGGAGACTCCAAAGCAGGCATAGGCCTGAAGTTTTCTCCCTCTGGCGCCCGCACTGTGTCCCTCGACGATCTTCCCGAGGCCGAGAGCAATAGAGATAAGTTCTCTCACGCGCTCCCCCTGCTTTCCTTCCAAGAAGATGTTTCCCCAGTAGATCTCACCCACGCCCAGGCACCTTGGGTCTCTCAGCAAAGGCAGGATTTCTTCATTCGTCGGGGCATTGACTTCTTCGGATAGAGTGAGCCCGCACATCGCCGGGACGGTATAATAGAACCGAATCGGCTGCTTTTCTAACCCCTTCGCCACGTATTCGATGCCGTCTTTGCCTACGATCGGCGCAAACTCCATCGTTTCGGTAACCACCGTGGTGGTCCCACTAGGGATGACATGCTTTATGAATTCCTCGATCCCCATCCTGTTACTAATGGTGTGCGTGTGGCCGTCGATCAACCCTGGAAGAACAACCATACCGTTCGCGTCGATGACAGTAACCCCATCTCCTTTAGACGGTTCATGGTCAGGACCGACGTAGGCGATCATTCCATCCTTGACCCAAATGGATTGTTGCTTGATAAACTCTCCCGTGAAAACATTGAAAACAGTGCCATTCGTGATCACCGTATCCGGGGCGATGTTACCAAGGGCCACCTTACTCAGCTTTTTTCTCTTTCCAGTATCATTCATGTAAGCGCTTTTATTCTTGGCGTGTGGCAAACGCTACCCTGTAAAATTCATAGCCCTTTGAAATTCCTTTTCTGTCGGGCATGTACCTCTCCCGATACTCTGCCGCTCCCAAATCCTCAAGTAGTACCAAATGGAATCTGCCTAAATAACCCGAAAGCTCTTCAGGATTGAATCCGAGAGTCCAGCATTCTTCATTTTTCCTGAGATTTTTGAGAACCTTCTCAGCTCCTCTGAAGAATTGTGGATCCTCAAGCACAAGTTTGTCGATGTATGTGAAAATGATGTAAGACCCGGTTGCAAATGTTTTTACAAACTCAAGCGTTTTGTCAACGGCCTGTTGTGTCAAATAGTTTGTAACACCTTCCCAGATAATTGTCGTGCGAATATTGCGATCAAGATGGTGGTCACTTGCCAACTCCTCTAAACTCTGTTTGTTGAAGTCAGTTTGGAAGTAGCTGACATTTTGTGGTAATTGTCCGAGGGCTTCTTTGAGTTTATCGATTTTGAATTTGGCCGTGTCAGGATGGTCAATTTCAATAACAGGTACAAAATGTAAAAAATCGAGCCGCAAAGCCCTTGTGTCGAAACCTGCACCTAAAATGATGACCTGCTTCACGCCATCACGGATCGTTTGGTACAATAGGTCGTCAATGTATTTTGTCCTTGCGATCCCCGATGATAACGCTCCTGGCCCTTTGCTCTGAATTATTTTTGGGAAAAGTCGGCCAATGAACGGAAGCGTGGAAAGCCTGATTGCCCTTTTGAGCCCCTCGTCCAGAAAAATCGTTGCATAAGGATCGGCAAACAGTCGCTTGCGGGGAGGTCGGACCGTCTCGATGGCTCTGAAGAAAGCCATATATTGTGCCGTCCTACTTGCTGTATTCGCTTTCATTGTTGTGTTTAATAATTGCACCCAAGTTCAAAGCTACCTCTCCACCTCGCGCATGTAGAATCTCATAACAAAGTTCGAACCTTGGTGTCAAAGGCAATACGCAGTGAAGGCCGTAATACGACTCTTCGCGTAATCGAGTAGACCATTTCAGCCTCTTTTCCCCTCTTTAGCAAAGAGGGGAAAGGGGAGATTTTATAAATACGTATTACTAAATATAGATTGACTTACTTTAACAAATATGTTATACGTTTGTAGAAAGTTATACAGGAGAGATATATGGAGACAGCTGTGACCATTAAAGGACAAGTTGTGATCCCGGCAAAGATCCGGCATCGCCTGGGAATCAAGAAGGGTACCAAGTTCTATGTCGAAGAGCGAAAGGGGGAGATTATCCTTCGCCCCCTGAACAGGGAGTACTTCCAGGAGATGAGCGGCATCCTCAAGGGAGGAGGACTTGTCAAGGCACTGGAAGAAACAAGAGCGGAGGATCATAAACGAGAGGAGGAAAAGATTGGCCGCCGCAAAGGTTCTCGATAGCTGGGCGCTCCTGTGTTACCTTGAGCAAGAACCCGGATTCGAAAAGATCGTTGACCTCTTCGAGAAAGCCGTCGAATCCTCAAAGCCTCTCTTGATGTGCATTATCAACTGGGGAGAAGTTTACTACCAAGTGGCAAGGCGGTTTGGGGAGCAAAGGGCCCAAGAGATCGAAAAGCTCATACAGACATTGCCGATCACCCTCGTTGAGGCTAATAAAGAACTTACCCGTGAAGCAGCACGCATCAAGGCCATAAAACGGATGGCATATGCCGACTGTTTTGCTGTCGCCCTCGCCCGCCTAAAAAAAGCCGAGATTTATACAGGAGACACCGAGTTTAAAGCTGTGGAAAAAGAAATTAAAGTGGTGTGGCTTTGAACAAAAATTTAAAAGAGCAATTCGAACAGGCTTCTCAAGAACTATATGAATCTCGACCTATCACCGACAATTAATAAAATTTACAAAAGTGGCTCTCAAATTGCCCGAGTTGTTACCGAGGCGTGGGGGACTGAAAATTTATATTGCCCCGCTTGCGATTCAAATGGTGTCACAAAGGCGCCTCCCAATACACCGACTATTGACTTTACCTGTCCAAGGTGTCGCCAAACTTATCAACTCAAAAGCCGTCGAGATTGGAGTGAGAATAAGATAGTTGATGCAGCTTACTCGACAATGATAGCCGCTATTCGAAATGATAACACGCCTAACCTTTTCTTACTGCAGTACTCTATTGCTTGGCGGGTCCAAAATATGCTCTTAATCCCTCACTTTTTTATAACTGAATCCATTATTGAAAAACGTAAGCCTCTTACCCCGCTAGCAAGGCGGGCTGGGTGGATTGGGTGTAACATTTTGCTTAAAGAAATTCCAAAAGATGGAAAATTACGGATAGTCTCAGATGGAATTGAAACAGATCCCACGGAGGTCAGGAAGCAATTTCAGTTTGTTAAACCATTTGCTGACTTGAACGTGCGACTGCGTGGGTGGACGCTCGATGTGTTCAAGATTATTAGAAGACTCAATAAAACTGAGTTCAGTCTGCCCGATGTTTACAAATATGACGGGGAATTGGCAGCCCTTCATCCCGATAACAAAAACATCCGTGCAAAGATTCGTCAGCAGTTGCAAATTCTCCGTGATCTCGGTTTTCTCATTTTTATTACACGCGGCTACTACTCGCTTAATGTGTAATTTCCCTGACAACTCTGAGAGCTACTAATCCAACCTACAATGATCGATTATGTTTGGGAAAATTGAACACCCGAGTAGAATTTTGACTAGGTGAGTTTGGAGAAGTCGGCGATGCGGAGGAAGAGCTTGCCGATTTCGTCGAGAAGGGCAAGGCGATTATTCCGGATGGCTTCATCCTCAACCATCACCATGACTCCGTCAAAGAATTCGTCGATCGGCCTCTTCATCTGAGTCATCTCCATGAGCGCGGCAGGATAGTCTCTTTTGCTGAGATGAAGACCAATTTTTTCTTTCGCTTTGAGAAACGATTGATAGAGGTTCTGCTCAGCAGGTTCGGCAAAGAGGGACGGGTTGATCTCTCTTTTTGGAGGAGACCCTTTCAGGATATTCATCGCCCTTTTAAAGGCGATGACGATCGATTCAAAATCCTTCCACTCCCTTGCCTTCCTTAAGGCATCGATTCTTCCCTGAACATCAAGCAGTTCATCGAATGAAATGGAGAGCACAGAGTCGGTCACGTCAAAAGGGTATTCCTTATCCAATAGCAAGTTTTGATAACGGACTCGAAAGAAGTCCAAGACCTCTTCTCTCACCGGCTCGACCGGCCGCTCCATCTTTTCTTTCAACTGCCTTTCGCTTTCTTCAACCAATGCCCTCAAAGAAATGGAGTACTTTTTCTCAAGGATGATCCGGATGATGCCCAGGGCTTGTCGCCTTAACCCAAAAGGATCGGCCGTCCCCGTTGGGACGAGACCCACTCCAAAGCAACCCACAATGGTATCCATTTTGTCGGCGATGCTGACGATATCGCCGACGGGGTTGGAAGGCAGTCGGTCTCCTGCAAATGCCGGAAGGTAGTGCTCATAAATCGCCTCTGTCACCTCAGGCCTTTCCTTAGAGATACGTCCATACTCCCTTCCAACAATCCCCTGTAGTTTCGGAAACTCGCCTACCATGCCGGTCACCAGATCGGCTTTGCATAAGTGAGAGGCCCTCTCGACTATCTCTCGCAGCCCAGAATCAATTCGTTCCGTTATCCACAAGGCTAACTTCTTAAAGCGCATCACCTTTTCATAAGAAGTCCCTAACTTGACCTGGAAAACAACTTTCTTCAATTGTTCTACTCTTTGGTCAAGAGAGATTTTCAGGTCATCCTCAAAGAAAAAAACCGCATCAGAGAGCCTTGCCTTGAGGACTTTTTCATTTCCCTTCACCACGACTTCCCGGCTCTTGGGTTGAATATTGCTGATGCAGACAAAGTAGGGAAGTAGTTGCCCACGGTCATCCGCCACGGGGAAATATCGCTGATGCTCCTTCATCGAATGGATGAGAATGTCCCGGGGGAGTGAGAGAAACTTACTGTCAAAGGCTCCGCACAAGGCGACAGGATATTCCACCAGAAAATTGACCTCGTTAAGGAGCTCTTCATCTTTAAGGACTCTTCCCGAAACCCTGGTCCCTTCTCGAATCATCTCATCCTCGATCTTTTTCTTCCGCTCCACAGGGTCCACGATCACGGATGCCTTTCTTGTCTCATGAAGATAGGACTCAAAATCCTTAACGGGACTGGGGCCGGGATGCATGAAACGATGGCCGTACGTCATCTTTCCGCTACGGATATTACCCACTTCAAACGGAATCACCTCTCCGCCGAAAAGCGCTAATATCCAGTGAATAGGTCTGGCAAAACGAATCGGAACGTCTGCCCATCTCATCGACTTCTGAAAGGGAATGGAGAGAATCCATCCAGGAAGAAGAGATGAAAGGATCTCAAGGGCGGGCTTCCCTGATTCCTTTTTGACAGCGCAGGCGTACTCCCCTTTCTCTGTTTGAACGATTGTTAGGGACTCCACAGGGACGGATTGACTTTTTGCGAAGCCGATGGCTGCTTTGGTGGGGTTGCCTTTTGCGTCGAAGGCCGCTTGTTTCGAAGGGCCTATTTTTCTTGTCTCCTCATCTCTCTGCTTTTCCGAAACGGATTGAATCACCAGGACAAGGCGTCTCGGAGTTCCGAGAGTTTTTATGCCGTTGAAGTCAATCCGGCTTGCCTCCAGGTCTTTTTTTGCAAACGCCTCCAGATCTACCAAGGCTTGCGGAATAAACCCGGCCGGGATCTCCTCCGTCCCGATCTCTAAAAGAAGTTCCTTCATTTTTCGTGATCCGTGTCCGTGTCTCGTGTCCGAGTTTCCCCTCACCCCCTCCCTCTCCCCAGCGGGGAGAGGGGAAGGGTGAGGGGGCCACATTTTTATTTATTTTTCAGTAGTGGGAACCTCATCTCTTCTCTCTGTTTGAGATACCCTTCTGCGCAGAGCCTTGCCAAGGTCCTCACTCTCAAGATGTACCCTACCCGTTCGGTCACGCTAATCGCACCCCGCGCATCGAGGAGGTTGAAGATATGAGAAGTTTTCAAGCAATAATCATAGGCCGGCAGGACAAGCCCTTTTCCCGCCATCTTCTTCGCCTCTCCCTCAAACATTTCAAAAAGGCGGAAAAGCATCTCCACATCGGCCTCCTCGAAATTGTATCGGGAGAATTCCACCTCACCCCGGTGATGGATGTCGCCGTACTTTATTCCCTTTGCCCATTCCAGGTCGTAGACATTGTCCACTCCTTGCAAATACATGGCGATTCTTTCAATGCCATACGTGATCTCTACCGGTATGGGACCCAGCTCAATGCCGCCTGCCTGCTGAAAATAAGTGAACTGGGTGATCTCCATTCCATCCAACCAGACCTCCCACCCTAAACCCCATGCACCCAGCGTGGGAGATTCCCAATCATCCTCGACGAACCGGATATCGTGATCAAGGGGATCGATCCCAAAGGACTTTAAGCTCTTAAGATAGATCTCCTGAATGTCGAGAGGAGAAGGCTTCATGATGACCTGGTATTGATAGTAGTGCTGAAGCCGGTTCGGATTCTCACCGTAGCGGCCATCGGTGGGACGTCGGGAAGGCTCAACGTAGGCCACTCTCCAAGGCTCGGGGCCCAAAGACCTGAGAAAGGTAGCGGGGTGGAATGTTCCAGCGCCCACCTCCGTATCATAGGGTTGTTGAATGACACACCCCTGATCCGCCCAGAAGCGCTCCAATGCAAAAATCAGTTCTTGGAAATTCATTCGTTTCCCCATATCTTTCAAATTTCCATGACTCTTCGCTCTTCAGAAACCATTAAAACCAGTAATCCCCCTCGCCCCTCTTTAGCAAAGGGGGGATGGGGGGATTTGCCGTTCTGCTGAGAACAAGGGATTAGCACTTTTAGCTCTTGGATGTCAACCTACAAAAAATTTCCCTCCCCTTGTGCCCCCTCATCCTGTCCCTCTCCCACCAGGGGAGAGGGGAATGGAGCTATCGAGATGTGTTGGGATACTGTCTATTGCCTTTAACGACTTCAACTCCTTCCCCAGTTGATAACTGATAAATTTAGGGAGAAGCTCTCGACTTTCAGATAACGCCTGAAGGGTAAACCTCAGCCTTTCAACTTTGGACAGTTCCGTCTGAGAGATTTTCTCTATTAATCTGGCTGTCCCCAAGGAAAGAGGGATAAGATTGTTCCGCATCTTCGAGCATTGTTCACATATCAAAGCCCCTCTCTCAAGCGAGAAGAAGACGACGGGAATTTCTTTTAAATCCTCCCAGTCTCTCTTACAGAGATTACATCTCCTCATATTGGGCCGATAACCAAAGAGAGAGAGCATCCGGATTTCAAATATCCTCAATTGCTCCTCCTGCAGGTTCGCCTCTTCCAGGCTCGATAAGGAGGAGAGAAGAGCCTCGAACGCCTCTTGATTCGCTTCCCGCTCTCCGGCCATCTCATTCACCAGCTCCAGATAATAGTTCCCATAAACGATCTTCTTGAGATCCTCTTTGATCTTCGGAAAAGAATGGAGGATATCGCAGCCCTCAGCCCTTACCAATCCCAGCCCCTCCTTATCGAAAAAGATGAGACGAAGATGAGAAAAGAGGCCAAGGGCGTTTTGAAATCGCTTCCTGCTCCTCCTCGCACCCTTGGCTATTCCCTTCAGCTTTCCAAAATCCTTGGTAAAGAAGGTGATGATTTTATCGGACTCACCGTAGTTGAGGGAGCGAGTGACGATGGCATTGGTCGTGAAGAGAGGCATAAGCAACAGAAATAAAATCCCAAACCCCAATATCCAGATTCAAATGAATTCCAAATTCTAAAAAAATATTTGAAATTCCCCCTCACCCCTCCCTCTCCCCACTGGGGAGAGGGAGGGGGTGAGGGGGGGTGCTTGTTTGGACTTTTTTACTTTGAAGGTGGTTCCTTTCCACCCCGTGCAGGGACAGAGGGCTCCTGCATCTTGATGACTTCTGTCCCGCGCGGGGCGGCAAATTGGAAAAGAGAGTCAGAGAGCCCAACATTCGTTTTGATATTAATAAAACGGGTTCGGGTTAGGTTCCCCACCCCGTCGAGCACATCGGCTTGAAGGACAGTAAATGTCTTTCTATCAGCCGTCAGAATCAGTTTCGAAAAAGTGGCCAGGGCTTCCTTCGGGGTCAACTCAACGACATAGGTCTCTACCTTCTGGGAAACGGATTCCTTCAGATTGAGGAAGTTGAAATCCCGGCTGAGATCTCCTTCTCCTGCCAGGAAAGCCAATGGGGCTCTCTCTTTAAGAACGCTTGAAAGATCGGAAGTAAGCACTTGCTTTTCATCTGGTTGATAGAACCAGAGGGTATGTCCGTCCGAAATAAGCTTCTGATGAGGAGTCGTATAATCCCACCGCATCATCCCCTTCTTTTTAAGATAGACTTTTCCTTCTCCCCGGTTGGGTTGTTTCATCCCTTTGCCAATATAGTCCTGAATAAAATTAGCTTCGATGTCGTTTGTCTTCTCATACCGTTTCTGGATTTCCGTCAGCACTTCCTGGCCGGTAATACAAAAAGCCACTGGATTGAACGACAGATGGAATAACATCAACGCAGAAAAGACCAGCAGAGATATTTTCTTCATTCCGGTCACCCTCTTGGTTTCCGTATTATAACGACGAACGATAAACGATGGACAATGAACTGTTCATTGTTCATCGTTTATCGTCTATTATCCATCTTTCACGGTTCAATCTTCTTCACCAGGACCTCTCTGGGCTTGATCCCATCGGAAGGTCCCACTACGCCTTCGGCTTCCATTTTTTCGACGATGCGGGCCGCACGGTTATAACCGATCCGAAATCTTCTCTGGATGAGGGAGATGGAGGCCTGTCCGATCTCCGCGACGAAGGCGACGGCCTCGTCATATTTCTCGTCGTATTCGTCCCCCTCTCCTCCCACCGCCTCTTTTTCCTTTTTCACCTCGGCGAGGATCGAGGGATCTAAATAGGAAGGCTTCCCCTGTTTTTTCAGGAATTCGACAATCCGTTTGATCTCGGCACTGGAGACAAAAGCCCCATGAAGGCGCATCAGTTTCGAACTGCCGGGTGGGAGAAAAAGCATATCGCCGGCTCCCAGAAGGTGCTCTGCACCGATGGTGTCCAGGATGGTTCGGGAATCCACCTTCGAGGTGACCTGAAAGGAAATCCGTGCAGGAAAGTTTGCTTTAATGATCCCGGTAAGCACATCGACGGAAGGCCTTTGCGTCGCTAACAAAAGATGAATGCCCACTGCCCGCGCCATCTGGGCGAGTCGCGTGATCGATTCCTCCACATCCTTCGACGAGATCATCATCAAATCCGCCAACTCATCGATCACCACCACGATGTAAGGGATCCTTTCCATAGGCTCCACTGCCTTTTCTTCATCTCCCTCTAAAACATCGCCCCTCCGCTTATAGACCTTCCCTTTCTCTTTCAGTTCCTTCTCCATCCGCTGATGGTAGTGCTCAATATTCCTAACCCCCTTTTCAGCCAAAACCGTATACCTCCGCTCCATCTCTTCCACCAGCCATCGAAGGGCTGCCGCTGCCTTTTTGGGGTTGGTCACAACCGGAAGGAGCAAATGCGGAATCCCCTCGTAATCGGAGAGCTCCAGCATCTTTGGGTCGATCATCAGAAATCGAACCTCCTCCGGAGTGGCTTTGAATAGGATGCTGCAGACCATCGCGTTGATGGAAACGCTCTTCCCGGAACCTGTTGATCCGGCCACCAGGAGATGGGGCATCCTTGCAAGATCCACGACAAAGGGGTCTCCGGAGATATCTTTTCCGAGCCCGAAAGAGAGTTTCGATTTGAACGTTCGAAAGGGATCGGAATCGATAATCTCTTTGAGATAAACGGTCTCTCTGTTTGTGTTTGGGACTTCGATCCCCACGACCGATTTGCCGGGGATAGGAGCGACGATGCGTATGGACAGAGCGCTTAACGCCAGGGCTAAGTCGTCTGCCAAGTTGACAATCCGGCTGACTTTCACTCCGGGAGCTGGCTCGAATTCATAGACGGTGATCACAGGGCCGGGCCTGACTTCAACCACTTTTCCCTCCACGCCGTAATCCAGAAGTTTCTTCTCCAAGATACGGGAGTTCATAATCAAGCTCTCCCGGTCGATCTTCTGTCTTTTCTCCAACTCGGCTTCAAGCAAAGAGATAGGAGGAAGCTGGAAGGTTTTTGAGGACTCTAAGAATTCGAACGTCTCCTGCTTCGGCGCCTCTTCTTTTTTCGGAGGAGGGGATGGCTTTTCTACGACGACGGCAGGGAGGATCTCCTTTGCTTCTTTTTTCTCCTGCTTTTGCTTCAGCAATTTCTTTTCCCTCTCCGCCCTCTCCTTTCTAACCATTTTGAGCGTACTGATCTTCTCGATTAGTTTTTGAACAGCCGCTCCCAGATGCTGGACGAGAGAGATGAAGGAGATCCCCGTCCCCAGGACGAATGAAAGAATTAAAATCATCAATAAAAGGACGGTTGTCCCTGGACGATTGAAATACCGGACAAGAATTCTTGAAAAAATCTCTCCGATAAACCCTCCCATTAAGAGGTCCTGACTATACATGCGGATGGGGTTCACCCACAAACCGAAGAAGGAAGAAACGGTGATGAGGATTACCGCCCAGCTGGCTATCTTCAGAGATAGGTATTCCCACTCCCACCCGAAGATGAAACTGCAGGCAAAAACAACGAGGGCAAAAGAGATCAGAAAAGAAGGAAAACCGAATCCTCGGAAGAGAAGACCCGAGAGATAAGCCCCTACGATTCCCATCCAATTATGAACCTCCTTGACCCTTGAGGAGGTGTAGGAAAAGAAAGAGGGATCCGCAGGGTGATAAGAGACCAAACTTAGAAAGAGGAAGACCGCTACGGCGATCAGCAAGATCCCTATGATTTCATACTTTAATTTCTCCTTGACGGAATCCTCCATCACGGTTTCTCCTCGGTCAAAGCATCTCGCAAGAGGGGGCTATTAAGGAGTCGTCATTTCTGAGCGATCGCTCTAAAATTTTTGGAGATGGTCTCTCTCACCTTCTTCATCAACAACTCTCTATCCTTTAACGCACAATTCTCCGTCTCGATGGGAGGGCCTACCAGGATTCGAATCTCTCCGGGAGTCGCGGTCAATTTATCTTTTGGCATGATGTCCCGGCTTCCGCTGATCGCAACGGGAACGATAGGAACCTTTGACTTAATCGCCAGGGTGAACCCTCCTTTCTTAAAAGCTTGGATCGAACCATCCGGACTTCTCGAGCCCTCAGGGAAGATGACCACGGACATCCCGTCTCGAATCCTCTGAGCCGCCTCGTTCATGGCCTCGACGGTATCCCGGGTTCCTCCTCGATCGATACTGATGTAGCCTACGGCGGCCATTGTCCAACCGAAAAAAGGAATGGAAAAGAGCTCTTTCTTGGCTAACCATTTAAACTGGTACGAAAGATGGCTCAGCAAAGCAAAGATATCATAACTTCCCTGGTGGTTTGACATAAAGATATAGGGACCTTTACCATTCAGCTGCTCCATCCCTTCGGTCTTGACCTTTACCCGGTTGGCCAGGAGAGCCACTTTCCCCCAGAGCTTTGCATAATAATGGCCCACCGTTCCCCTTCGGTCAAATGGATAGGTGATCAGGGCGAAGACCCCCAGGATCAATGTGGCGACGACAATACAAGACCAAACAAAAATCGTGCGGATCATAGAAACCGTCAATCCCCTCCTCTCCCCACTGGGGAGAGGATTGAGGTGAGGGGGTTCAACTTCCTTCTCCTGTTATACTTTTTTGAATTATTTCACAGACCCCTTCAATATTATTCAGAATCTCTCTATCACTAAACCTTAGTATTCTTATTCCTAACCTGAATAATTCTTTTGTCCTTACTTCATCCTTCTGTTTAACTCCATTCTCACAATGTTGTCCGCCATCAGCTTCTATTCCAAGACCATGTTCAGGAGAATAAAAATCCAATATGTACTTACCAACAGGAAACTGCCTCCTGAATTTTACTCCAACCAGTCGGCGGTTCCGCAATATGCCCCAAAGTTTCTTTTCAGCATCTGTTTGGTGTCTTTTTAATGCCCTGCTTCTTTGGATGTTTCCCCGTTTCATTTTCTTGCCCCCTCACCCCTGCCCTCTCCCCGCCGGATAGAGGGAAAGAAGGTTTCATGACCATATAGGGCATAGGAGGGCATCATTATATCTTTTTTTCTAATTCGGTAAGGATGACCTCTACTTCCTGCTTAATTTTTTCGTCGATGTCATAGGGAGATTTCCCTTCCCGGTCCGCTTGGAGAATTTTAGGATTGAAGCTCATGTGGCCTAAGACCGGGAAATCGGAGAGTTGTTCCTCAATGAGTCGTCTGTCCTCCTCAGAGGTGACCTTATTTCCGACAATCATCGTGTTTTTGATTTTTAAATCCTCACCCAATTTCTTGATCTGTCTTGCCGTATTCATGGCCCTCTGTCCCGGTTCCACGACGATGACGAGGGCATCCACGTATCCGGTGCTCCCTCTTCCAAGATGTTCCAAACCTGCTTCCATATCAATGATCAAGGCTTCTTCCCGCTGGACCAGAAGATGACGAACCAGATTCTTCAGGAGAACATTTTCAGGGCAAAAGCATCCTCCACCTCCCTGCGGGATACAGCCTAAAAGAAGAAGTTTGACCCCTTGATAACTCACTCCCATGTCGTCAGGAATGTCATCCACTTTTGGATTAAGTTTGAACATCGTCCCATAACTCCCTTTTTTTGCACCGGTCCTCTCCTCAATCATTGAAGTCATCGAGGCAATGGGGGAGAGTTTGGCGAGAGCTTCCTTGGGAAGGCCGATGGCCGAAGCTAAGTTGGAATCGGGATCGGCATCAATAGCAAGAACCTTTCGGCCCCGATGTGCCAAGATTCTTGCCATGACTCCCGCGAGCGTCGTCTTTCCAACTCCACCCTTCCCTGAAATGGCGATCTTCATTTTATCCTCCGGCACTTATCATAATCAAAAAATGACCAAATGTCTATTATAGCGAATAGCCGGAGGCGCACCGATGCCCCTTGAACTCATCGAGCAGGTTAAAGATATGAGTATCTTTTTCAGTGAGGGATATGGCTTATCCGAGTCCAAGGCCCTGGGGATTTCTCACCCTCAATCTTACTCCCACGGCCAGGCATTCCGCCGCCTCTTTGGCCATGGTGTCAAGAAGCTCCTTGCAGCTTAAGACTCCTTTGATCAGACCTATGGATTGACCCACCATCAGCGGGGCACGTTCAACATTTCCCTCCTCCCAAGCTTCTTTGATCCGCTCCCCGGAAAGGAGGGGAATAAGTTCCTGCAGCCCGCCACCCCGTGCCTCCATGGCCACGATTTCTTCGATCACTTTGTTTTTCAAGGCCCTCCCCTGGAGGCCGATCGATTTTCCGAAGATCGTGGTTTCGAATTCCTGTCTCCGGATCAGCTCCTGCTTGATGTTTTCGTGCACGGCGCATTCCCGGGTGGCGATGAATCGACTGGCCATCATGACCCCTTGGGCTCCCAGCATAAAAGCTGCGGCCATGGTGCGCCCGTCAGCAATCCCACCCACCGCGACCACCGGAATCTTCACGGACTCGACAATCCGGGGCGTCAGGACCATCGTCGTCACGTCATCACTGAGGGGATGCCCTCCTTCCTCTATGCCAGCGGCATAAATGCCATCATATCCCGACTTCTCGGCGTGAATGGCATGGCGTACAGACCCTACCTTATGGAAAAGTTTCACCCCTGCCTTCTTGAGCATCTCTACAGCTCCTTTTCCGGCAACTTTGTCCAGGGGAGCGCCGGAGACTTCGATCCCGGCTATCCTTTCCTCTGCGCAAACCCTTAGGTACATCTGATGATGTTCGGCCGTAATTCGCACAGAAGGAAGCATCGTGATATTGACCATAAACGGCTTGTCCGTAAGCTTTCGGGTTTCGAGGATGGCCTGATGGAATTCTTCCTCGGTCGCATAGTTGCCAGCCGTGAGGTTTCCCATCCCGCCGGCATTGGAAATAGCAGCGCACAAAGGCGGTTTACATAACCACATCATCCCTCCGCAGATGATTGGATACTCTATGCCAAACATTTCAGTAATCGCGGTCTTGAACATAAATTCCTCCCAAGGTGGTTTTCAGGGTGTGAGCGATTGAATTCCCCGGCATAGCCTGTTTTTTTGCGTCGATTCCTACCCGTTGCCTCATATAAAGAACGCTGCCGGGAGGGATCGTTAGCGTAAGAGGACGATGTTGAGCATGAGTTGAAGATATTCTTGCGAGTTTTCGTTCTATGGTTTCTCTTAGCACAAAAGGGTTGAGAGGTTCAAGCAGTTTGGTAAGAGTTTGTTAATCCCTTCTTATTCAGACACCCGGTAACATTTAATTTGAGGCAATTCGCCCGCCCAAAGACGAATTGACAAAGGTGTGCCCATCATCAATAATATTATTTTTTAGATAGGAAAAGGAAATGAAGCTAAATAGGAAGGCCTTGGCGACTCTCAGCGCTGGGCATCTCGTCACCGATGTCAACCAAGGGGCCTTGCCTGCCCTCCTCCCTTTTTTTAAAGAGGCTTTGAACCTTTCCTACACGATGTCGGGCGTCATCGTTCTGTCTTCGAATCTGACCTCTTCGATTATCCAGCCTGCATTTGGACACCTCTCCGACAGACGACCCATCGGATGGCTTCTCCCCTTGGCTCCTTTCATTGCCTGTTTGGGGTTGTCCATCAGCGGACTCGTTTCTCATTACTCTTTGC
>Ga0326728_10004834_pt1 | contig 39078 bp, 36 predicted proteins | sample MB3enrmetagenome_FD_207602 | JGI IMG/M metagenome (GOLD analysis project Ga0326728, IMG submission 207602) | Lab enriched peat soil microbial communities from McLean, Ithaca, NY, United States - MB31MN | ecosystem: Environmental > Terrestrial > Soil > Wetlands > Peat | place: USA: New York... | reverse complement strand
GCCTGGCCGGGCCATTCCGAACGCAGCCTTTGGTGCTCCTGCAAATGAAATTGCAGGGCGCGCACGCGGACGGCGCTCTCCTGGCCGGGAGGAATGCTGGCGGCCAGGTCCCGCAACAGCTCCTCGCGCCGGGCCAGGGAGTCGGGCAGGGTGCTCAAAATGTGGGCGACCAACGCCGGCGGGACCGGGGGCAGCCCGCCGCCGCGGGACAGCGGCGGGGCGGGCCGGCGGGAGGCGCGGCGTTTTTCCGGTTGATGTGGGGATGGTGTTTTCATATTGTGAAGCTACGTTACGTGAAGTTACTTCATTTTGTCAATGAAAAAAGATTGACTTTTTTTGCCGCGGCGTGTAGCCACTGCATGAAACGATGAAAACCGGCATCCTCAACGGAACGGACCCGGCGGACCTCAAGCAGGAGTTCCGCGATCTGCTGCGGGCCTCGGGCTGGTCGCAGGCGGAGGCGGCCCGGCAACTGGCCATGACGCCCAGCGCCCTGAGCCAGATTGTGCGGCGCAACTCCCCGGTGCGGCCCAGCCCGGTGACGCTGCGGCTGTTCCAGTTGCTCCTGTGGCGGGAAAAACCGGAGGCGTTGCGCGAGGCGGCCCGGCGCAAGGCGCCGCCGGCGTCCGAGCCGTGGGAACAGGAGATGGCGCGGGTTTTGCGGGCCGTTCCGCCCAAGACCCGGTCCTCCATTCTGCGCCGCTTGCGCGAACTGGTCGCGGCGGCCAAAAAGAACAGGCGGCTCAAGCGGTGGAGGCAGGATTAAGATTTCTATTTGGATGGAGAGCTGGAGGCGGGGAAAGGATCGGGAAAAATTGGCATTGGAATACTTATTCACATGGACAGGCAATGTCCAGGCGGGTGGGTGAAACTGCGGGCAGAAAATGATGGAAAGGGTTTTATGACGAAGAAAGAACAGTTCCTGGCCTTTATTTTAGCGGGGGCGACGGCCCAGGACATCAGCACCGAAAGCAATGATTGCCCTCTAATCATGCACATGGCCGGCCAGATACCGGAGGACCGAATCCCCGACAACGTCATGAACGCGGCCAAGGTTTTCCTGGCCTTTTGCAACGGCGTCTGCAAACGGCCCCATGACTGGATGCTGGCGCGCAAGTGAGCCGCGGCCGGTTGGCAACCGGGGTGGAGGCGAAGGAGCAACTGGAGGCGCGCGGAGGCGGCGACTCATCCCCGTCGCGCCTGTTGAGTGCGTCCCCATGCGCATCGGTGATTGGCCCGGATGCGCTTTCCCCCGTGGAAAGAGCGGCCGGCGACAAGCTGTTGCCGGCAAAAGAAACCGCGGAATTTGCGCTCGGGCACACACTCCAAACACTGAATTCAAGCGATATCCCATTTGACTTTTTGCCGGATGGATTGGAGTGTTCTTCGCAGGGCAGGCCAGCCTGCCGGCAGGTTATATCTGAGATTTTTTGAATGACCACCCGCGCCATTTGTCACACCGATGGTCACAGCGATTCTGGCGGCGTTTCTTCCGTGCCGCCCTGGTTGCGAATCGCGGATTACGACGCCAAACTGGGCTGGGGCGGCCAAGCCCGCGGCGCCGAACGCTCGCGCTGGTGCTGCGAACAATTGGAATCGGGCCGGATACTTTTTTTTGACGGCTTCGCCTGCGATTTCCCGCGGACCGACCTCGATTTTCTCCTGCAACGGCGCCAGAGCGGTTCGCGCATGCACAAGAACATTTCCTATCGCCCGAAGCAGGACGCCTTGCGGGGCAGCGTTGCGGAGAGCAAGGAGGACAGCGAGCGCCTGCGCAACATCATGCGCCATTTCTCCCAAGAAATCACCGGCCTTCTCACGCGCGTTCTGGCGCCTTACGCCCCGCACTGGTCGCTGGATTTCGCCAGTTACCGGCCCGAGGAGGAGCAGGGGAGGGACCTTCCGCTGCACAAGCGCAACGACCTTTTGCACCTGGATGCCTTCCCCTCGCGGCCCACACGCGGCGGGCGCATCCTGCGTTGCTTCACCAATATCAATCCAGAGCGTTCCCGCAACTGGATCACCACCGACCTGTTAAGAAGAGATCCGCTTCGGGGCGATTCGATGAGGGTCACGGAATTCCCTTTTGCGGCGCCAGGCGCCGGCCCGTTTGCCCCGGATCCGGCGCAGAGCTTATGCGGGCCAAACCGCTTGGCGGTCGAAAAAGCGTTCAGCCCCGCATAAGCACAGATCCATTGGCCTGCCGCCAAAAGAACCAGTCAGGTTGCTGCCTTAATTTATTGCCACCTCCTTATTCGGGGAGCGGAGGCTCACCAGAAAAAGACGCCGGGATAGGAATTTGTCCGCACGTTGATGTTGACCGGCGCGGAGAGAACCTGCGTGCCGTTGTTGTCGGTGGCCAGCGCGGTCACGGAATTGCTCCCCACCGGGGCGTTGGTCCAAAAGAAGATGAAAGGCCGCCACGGGATGTTGGTGCCGCCGGCCGGCAACATCGGCGTCGGCGTCGGCAGCGCGGGATTGTTGGTCACGGTGCCGAGGCTGTTGCCTTCCGCCAAAAATTCCACGGTGGCTATCGCGCCGCCCGCCTCGCCGGCGGCGGCGACCAGGCTGATGGGCGCGTTGGACGGGAAGCTCGATCCGTTGGCCGGGGCCGCGATGCGCACCTGGGGGACGGGCAGGTTTGTGGTGACGGTGATGTTGACCGGGGCGGAGGTTGTTTGCAGGCCGGCGTTGTCGGTGGCCACGGCCGTCAAGACATAATCGCCGGCGGGCACATTGGTCCAAACCGCCGAGAACGGATTATTTTGCGGCGCCGGCAAGATCGGGGGCAAACCCGCGCGGCCCTTGCGGCCGGGCAGCGGCGTGAACGGGCCGAAGGGGAACGGCTGGTTGGTCGCCGTGGCAAGGCTGGTGGCGCCGGCGAAGAATTCCACCGAGATCACCCAGCCGTTGGAGTCGCCGGCCCGGGCTGAAATAACGATGTTCGGCTTGGAAGGAAAGGAAGCGTCATTGGTCGGGCTGACAATGGCGACGCTGGGCGCGACATTGGTGTAATCGTAGGCGATGAAGACGACGGCCGTCTTATAGCCCCACAGAGGCTGGAAAGAGGCGCGCTCGCTCTGTGGCAACTGCAATTCCACCGTTTTGTACCCTGTCGCCTGCGGCTCAACCACCGGGGTGATGACAAGGTTGGTTTGGCTTTGACCGGCCGCAAGCGTCACCGAGGTGGGCACGGTTTCATAATCCACCCCATTGGTCGCCGTTCCGGTAAGAGTATAGGTGATGGTGGCGGCGGAATTGGTGTTGTCGCCGCGGCTTAGGGTGAAGACCCCGGCGTGGTTGCCCGGTTCATAGGCCAGGGGCTGCGAGGCCCACACCGTAACCACCGCCGGCGGAGAGCTGGGTTCGGCCAGGGCGGTGGAACTTGCCAAAATGCCTGGCAAAACCGCCGCCAGGGAAATCATCAAAAAATGAGCGCGTTGCGTTTTCATAATTCCAATCATAGTTGCATTTTCATGTATTGAACGCATGGACCATGCCACTTCCTTCTTTTTGCAAAACATATCCGAAAAAGGCCAATTTGTCAAGGCGCGAAAAACGGGGGGTGGTGAACGCCGGGCGATCATTCGCTCAAATACAAAAAATTAACATTGATTATGCAATGGAAAGCAAGTAGCTTCCGGTCCGCGTCATGAGTGAAATCCGTTTATGAAGCGCAAATTATGAAAATACGAATTCAATTGGGAATGTTGTTGCTGGCGCTGGCCGCCAGCCCCCGGGTGTTCGCCGATCCGCCGACTCTCAACGTGGGCGACCCTGCCCCAAAACTTCAAAACGGCAAATGGGTGCAAGGGGACCCTGTCCAGGATTTGGAGCGCGACAAGGCCTACCTGGTCGAGTTTTGGGCCACCTGGTGCGGGCCGTGCCGCGTCTCCATTCCGCACCTGAACGAAATCCACCTGAAATTCAAGGACAAGGGCCTGGTGGTCGTCGGCCAGGATTGCTGGGAACAAGACGATGCTCTGGTCGCGCCCTTCGTCAAAACGATGGGCGAAAACATGACCTACCGGGTCGCCTTGGACGACAAGAAAACCGACGAAAAGGGCGTCATGGCCCTGACCTGGATGGCGGCGGCCGGGCGGAATGGCATTCCTTCGGCGTTCCTGATCGGCAAAGACGGACGGATCGCCTGGATCGGCCACCCCATGGAGTTGAAGGATTCCGTCATTGAAGAGGTGCTGGCGGGAAAGTTCGACCTCCAGAATGCCGCCACCGAGTACGCCCGGCAGATCAAGAACCAGGCGCAGTTGAACGCACTGTGGCAGGACTTCAACACCGCCCGCCAGGCCAAGAAATGGGACGAGGCCCTGGCCAAACTCGACGACATTGAGAAATTGACGCCGCAGGACCAGCGGTTCGCTCTGGGCCAGCAGCGATTCTTCATTCTGATCACCAAGAAAGATTACAACGCCGCCTACAAACTGGCCGAACAAATGAGTGACGCCCAGCCGGAGAATGCCGGCGTGCAGAATGAATTGGCCTGGAAAATGGTCAGCGACGTGACGATTGAAAAGCCTGATTTGGAGCTGGCCGACAAGATCGCCACGCGCGCGGTGGCGGCTTCCAAAAGCCAGGATGCCGACATCCTGGATACATTGGCCTGTGTTCTCTTCATGGAAGGAAAGCAGGACCGGGCGGTGGCGTTGGAAGAGCAGGCGGCAAACCTCAGCGAAGGATCTCGCAAACAGATGTTCCAAAAAACACTGGAGAGTTACAAAAAGGGCACCAATAAACCCGACGTTCTTGGGCGGCAGGCGGCGCAGTTCCAGGAGGACGGCAAACCGGCCGAGGCGGAAGCGGTCTTGCGCGAGGAGTTGGCGCTGGAACAGAAACTGTGGGAAACCAACTTGGCGAGATGGGCGGGAACCGTGCAGACGCTGGCGGGCCTCCTCCTGAGGGAGCATAAATCCGATGACGCCGAGAAGCTCTTTGCCGCCACCCTCACTCCCGCGATTGCCAGCCAAAAGGAGAGCGCCGCTCTGCTGCGCGACCGCGGCAATATGTTGGCCGCGCGCGGACGCTGGAAAGAAGCCGCGGCGGACTTCACGAAGGTAATCGCGCTTACCCCGGACAACCATTTTGACTATTTTCTCCTGGCGGCGTTGCTGGTCCAATGTGGCGATCAGGACGACTACCAGCGCCTTTGTGCAAGTATGCTGGCCCGCTTTGGCGGGACCAGCGACCCGGTGGTCGCCGAACGCATGGCCAGGAGTTGTCTGATCACGACCCATTCCGGAGCGGACCTGGCCGCCGTTTCCAAGATCGCGGACCTCGCCGTCACCAACGGCAAAGATCATCCCTGGCGGTTGTTTTTTCAGTACACGAAAGGTCTGGCGGAGTATCGCCAAGGCCGATTCGCCGACGCGGCGGAATCCGAGCAGGCGTCAACGGGCGCTAACGAAGCGTACCTCAGCGCCGGCGCCGACCTCGTCCTGGCCATGGCTCAATTCCAGCTCAAGCAACCCGATCCGGCGCGGGCCTCGCTGGATAAAGGCGCTGAACTCATCGCCTCCAAAATGCCCAGGATTGACAAGGGCGAAATCGGCACCCCTTATTGGAATGATTGGATCATCAATGTCACGCTCTTGCGCGAAGCCAGGGAACTGATGGGCCTCCCGACCAGAATGGCGCAGGCCCCCCTCGAATCGGCCAAATAGCCCGTATCCGCCTGTGGAGCACATCATGCGCGATTCGCTGGAGTCAAAGAACTGTCCCAGGGGGCGCATCTCGGCTTTGTCGAGCCTTCCTTCTGGCTCGATGGACACTTGGAGCAAACATCAAAAACCTGAATTACCAATGCCAATTTTTCAATGGCAATTTTCGATTTCTGGCCGCGAGTCACACCTCATGGGTTGTCAGGATTGAAAATTGGTCATTGAAAATTGGTTATTGAAATTAGGACTGCCTCTCGACAAAGGTGAAATGCGCCCTGTCCCCGGTGAATGTAGGGGTTTGTCTTGACTGCCACAGGGGATAACCTTACAAGCTTCAAAAACGACCGGTTCCCATGAACGAAAGCGCCGAAGCTAACCCGCCGGATGATCTGGCAGAATTGCAGCGCCAGCCGCATGCCGTGGCTTCCTGGCACACGGCGCAACAACACCTGGTCCATGGCCGCCACGCCGCCGCTCTGAGCAGTTACCGCAACCTGGCCAAACAGTTTCCCGGCGTGGCCGGTTTGTGGGTGGAATTAAGCATGGCGGCGGCGGGCGAACTGGATTTCGCACTGGCCCGGCAAGCCTCCCGGCGGGCGGCGGAATTGGCGGCAACCGACGCAAACTTGCTCGTTTCCATTGGTCACCAATATCATCGGCTGCGCCGCCTTGATGAGGCCGCCGGTTGCTTCCAACAGGCGGCGGCGGCGGACCCTTCGTCGGTCCATGCCTGCCTAAGTCTGGCGGCGTGGATGGAGCGGGAGCGGCGGCTGGAAGAGGCCCGCGAATGTGTCGAGGGCTGCCTTGCGCGGCACCCCAAGGACGCCCGGGCGCTTTATTTCCGGGCGTTTCTCCGGCATCGCGAAGGACACAACCAGGAAGCGGAAACCGCCTTGCGCGATTTGCTCCAAAGCAATCCGCAGGACCCGAATGTCAAGATTTCGGCCAGCCACCTGCTTGGTGTGGTGCTGGACGCCAGCGGGCAATACGCGGAAGCGATGCGCTTTCTGCGCGATTCCAAGGCGCTGGCGCGGCAAATGGCGGACACGGCTTCGCTGGAAAAGGTTTATGAGAAGATGGATCGCGCGCGGCGCGAGTTGCTGGCGCTGCTTACGCCGGAGAGCATCCGGCGCTGGCGCGACGAAGAGGAGGCCGCCGCCGGCCCGCATCCGCCGGCTCTTCTGGGCGGCCCGCCGCGCAGCGGCACGACTTTGCTTGAACAAATTCTGGGCGCCCACAGGGAAATTCTTGTATTTGACGAACCGGAATCCTTCGCCCAGGAGGTGTTGAACACCCTGGCGCCCGCGCCGCCGGCCAAAGGGCTGACCATCAAATCGCTCCACGCGCTCAGTTCTTCCGCGCGGGCCGCTTTGATCCGGCGCTACTTTGTCAGCCTGCTGCGTCAAATGGACCAAGAGCCGGCCGGCAAGCGGGTGGTGGACAAGAATCCCTCCCTGACCGCGTCGCTCCATATCTGGCTGCGTCTCTTTCCCCATTCCAAAGTCATCATCACCTTGCGCGATCCGCGGGACATCCTGATCAGTTGCTTTTTCCAGAATCTCACCTTGACTGCCGTGAACGCCAATTTTCTCAGCCTGGGCCGCACCGCCAAATTCTATTCCGACTGCATGGATGTCTGGCTGCGCCTGCGGGAATTGGGAGGCTTCGAGTGGATCGAAACGCGCTATGAGGATATCGTCAGCCATTTGGAATCGGAGGGACGGCGGGTGACGGCGTTTTTGGGTTTGCCGTGGCAGGAGGCGCAGGCGAAGTATTACGAGACCGCGCGCCAAAAATTCGTCTTCGCCCCGACCTATCACGACGTGACCCAGCCGGTCTATCATCGCGCCGTCCGCCGCTGGGAACATTACGCGCAGGAGTTTGCGCCCCTTCAAGGCGCGCTCGCTCCCTACTGCCGGGCTTTCGGCTATGCGGATTAAGCAGGTGTCCTGCAACGCGTCGGTGACGGAGGGGGAAAAGGTGGGGCGGGCAGTCCTCTGCCCGCCGCGGCGCGCACGGAGTGCGCGCCCTACCACCCAAGACCGAGGCATTTCGGTGTCCTGGTTCGCGGCCCCGGCAAGCGCGGCCAAAGCCGGCGCCGCTACGGCAAAAGCTCCACCCGGTAGAATCGCTCCGGGCCGGAGACAAGGCTCTCCGAAACCGTCATGGGATTGTTGGTCGCGGTGATGACGCCGCCCAGATTGATCCAGTTCGTTTGAGCCGCGTTCGTCAAGTATTGCACCTGATAGGCCGCTCCGGCCAGCGCGGTCCAGGCCAGTTGGAAGGACCCGCCGCCCGGCGCGAGCGCCTGGATGGCGGGGGCCGGCAGAGGCATGACGCTGACGCTATCGAGGCAGAAGTAATCGTTGTCGTTCCGGTTTCCAAACTGCAAGGTGGTGACGTTGGTGGAGGCTTTGACCGTGAACACGAAGTTGCTGTAACCGAAGGCGCCCATGTTCGCCTGGTTGAAAATGGTGTTCGTGGAAGTGGAGTTGGTGTTCCACTGCACTATGAATTGATTGGGGTTGGAGGAAGAGTCGGTGTCTTGCAACGGATTTTCCAGCCAGAAGGAAAGCAGGTAAAGCTGGCCCGCCTGCGTGGGCAGGGGCTGGGAAAGCCAGGCCAGGTCGGAAGCCTGCCCCAAATTGGCAAAATAATTCCCCTCGTACGGCGAGTAGCCTGAGCCGTCCGTGTCATCCGCGTAATCCACGTAATTGTTATCATAGATGGACGAGTCGCCCGAGAGGGTCCAATAGCAGAAATCGCCCGCTTCAAATCCGCCGTCCTGCACCAATTCCTGGCCCACTTGGAGGGTGAATTGCCGGAGCTGCGCCAGTTGGCTGCTGAGATTCGTGAACCACAGGTGGTTTGTGTACACGCCCGCCGGAAGGAGGCTGGCCGCGGAGTTCAGCGTCAGGGTGACGGAGGCGCCTCCGCCGCGCGCCGCCAGCGTGCCGTTGCTGCTCGACACATTCAGCCAGGCCGAGGTAGTGCCGAGCGACCAGTTGAAGGCCGTCTTCCCGGTATTGGTCAACCAAAGCGTCTGCGCCGAAACAGAGAAGGGACCGCCAACCGGGCCGTTGGCGACCGCGCCTCTTCCGGGCGTGATCTGGAAACCGTCCGGCTGCGTCAGGGCGATGATCAAGCTGCCGCCGGAGGGGCTGCCCCAACCGGTGCAAAGATCATAGCCCGGCACGGCAAAATAATGGATCGCGTCGGCGTTTGTGTTATTGCCAACGGTGATGTCGTCAAAGCAGGCCGTGTAGCCGGAATTCGTGCCGATGTAATAGAGGGCCGGGTTGAGGAAGCCGACGCTCGACACGCCGACGGCCGCGGCCTGCTGGTTGGCCAGCGCCGTGAAGCCCGCCCACAACGGCGAAGCGGTGCTGGTGCCGCCCGTGGTTTCAAACTCGCCGTCGTCCGCCACGATGAAAACGTTGTCGGCCACCATGGCCACGTCCGGGCAGTTGCGTTTGGCCGTGGATCCGTTGTTGCTGGACATGTTGACGCCCGTTTGCCAGGAAGGAATGCTGTAGGTGGTGCTGACGCCGCCGCTGCTGCCGGCGACGCCCGGCCCCATCCCGGCATTCCAAACCGTCTCCGACAACCACGGGGCGCCCGGACCCGCGGTCCCGAGGGTGGTTCCCCCCACCAGCGTGATATACGGGTCGTCATCCGGCGGCCCGATGGGTACGGCATTGGTGGCCGCGCCGCCGTCGCCGGAAGCATCGAAGAACGACTGTCCCTGGGTGTCCAATTTCATGAAATAGTCGTCCATCGTGGTTTGCTGCGATGAGGTGACAGGGCCAAAATCCCAGGAACAACTGAATTGTTTGATGTTCGTATAGGTGGACGAGGACATGGATTCCAGCACGTCATTGGGCTGTCCGTACGGGCCGGCTTCAAAAGCCACCACCCTCGACAACCCGGGCGCCATGGAAATCGTCATCTCGATGTCCAGGGCCACCTCGCTGTTGCCGCTGTCCGCGCCTGTGGTGGGAGTTCCATCGAACTGATCCAGCAGGACCCTTTGCAGTGGAACATCCGGCACTCCCGTCTGCTCTTCGTAGATCGTGATGTCCCCCGGATAATAACCGTCGAACTCCACCAACCCCACTATCTGGCCGGTTCCCGTCAGCGTGACGCCCGGCGCGTAGGCCGCCCGATAATCGTAGCCGGCCAGGTTGCCGTTCGGTCCCGACCCGACGGTATGGGGCGTGGCTTTCGCCAAAGTCTTCAACGGAGAGCGCCGCAGATTCTTCGGATGCGGCCGGGCGAAATTGTCCAGGCCGCCTATGCACAAAATCGGAATGCCCATTTCGACCGACGGCTCCGCGTCGGGAGAAAAAAAGGCGCGAGCCTCCGTGGGGTGCGCGTAGGTCCGCAGCGTCACCTGCAAGGCTCGCTCAATGTCCGCCACGGACGCGCTGACTTCCAGAAGCATCCGGCTGGGATGACGGGCCGTGACCGTGAAGCCGCTGCGGGCCGCCCAGGCGATGACGGCCTGATAATCCTCCCCGGTGGGGCCGAATTGGGCGTCGAACTCTTCCGGCGCGAGGTAGTGGTGGTACACGGGGCTGGCGGGATCGTAGAGTTGCTCGAGGAAATTGGTGAGCCTTTCCCGGTTGTGCAATGGCAGGTTGATGGAGAGCTTCAGCCGGGTCGAGCCGTCCAGGCGGTTCAGAGGTTGCAGGCTCGGAACCACCGCCGGCAGATGGCCGGGCAAGAGCATTCGTTGAGGCGCTTGCGCCATCACTGGGGCGGTCCCCAAGCCCAGCGCAACAATGCAGCCGGCCAGGTTCCGTGTTCTCCTAAATAGGTCCATCATAAGTTGCTTCGATTCAGGGTTCGCTGCAATTCGGGGGCGGAGCTGTCACATAACCGAATGCAGAACTCCTTTGGCAACATAGCATCCATTGCAACCGGGGGAAAGGAAAATTGTGTTCCCGCGGGGCGGCGGTTCGTGCAGGGTGGGAACCGTGCAATTTCGCGTCTGTTTTTTTGCGCGCGGTCGCGAGCTGGCAGGATGCGCGGAGGCGGTGGAATCCATGCCGCCGGGAAGTTGTGTGAAGGAATTGCTGGGAAAACTCTTCCGCCGCTTCCCCAGGCTGGTGGAACTGCGAAAGTCCCTGCGCGTCGCTGTCGGCCTGGACTACCAGAGCGGGGACTGCGTGCTGCGGGACGGCGACGAGGTTTCCATCCTTCCTCCCACGCAGGGGGGATGACACGGCCGGCCCATGCAAAGCGAGCTGACCCTGACGAGGGAGCCGATTGATGAAGCGGCCTGGCTGGCGCGGCGGGCCATGGCGCGGGAGATGGGCGCGGCGGTTTGCTTTTCCGGGGTGGTGCGCGGCACGGAAGGAGGAGAGGCCATCGCCGCAATAGAATACGAGGCGTGCGAGCGCATGGCGCGGCATCAAATCGAGTTGTTGTTCCAGAGGATGGAGGAGCGGTGGCCCGTCCAATCGGTCCGCATGGCGCACCGGCTGGGGCGGGTGGGGGCCGGGGAGACGGCGTTGTGGGTGGAAGTCATCGCCCCGCACCGCCAGGAGGCCTTTGCCGCGTGCCAATTTATTATTGACGAAATGAAACGCGCGGTTCCGATCTGGAAAAAGCCGCTGGCGGTTTCCAAGCCCCCCACATTCTGCTTGTAATCGTTCGCGCCTTCGGCTACAGTTGGCGCCGGACGGAAAGAGAGCCGTGACACCTGCGCGGGCCGCTTTGCCGCCGGCCAGGGAAGCCGGCGCCCAAGCGCGGAGACGGAAACGGAATTGACTTTGTTGCCGGCAGTCAATGGAACGGTTGAATGAGAACTGGATATTGGACATCGTGCGCAATCAGTTGAACCAACTATTTGTGGCGGCGCGGCTTGTCCTCCTTGTGCCGGCGCTGGCGGCGGCGGGCGCCCCGGATCATGTTTACAGCAGCAGCCTCAGCCAGGCGTGCAAATTGGGCGGGGATCTATACGAGACGCTGGACCCAAAATACCAGAAAACCATCTATCCCGAACCGATCAAAGTGGAGCAGATGGAGGCGCCCCTGATCGTGCCCGTCGAAGGAGCCGACGAAAACAAGTCGCTGCGGGAGGTCAAGATTTCCGTCGGATTTATTGATTTGATAAACCACATCGCCCATGCCAAGGCGATTGACCGCATCCAGCCCGGCTACTTTCAACAATACATCCTCAATCTGTCCCGCGCGGCGGATAGCGACGCGCCGCCCGATCCGCCGAATATGGTTGATAACCGTTACTGGACGGACGCGGTAATGAACGACCAGGCCAGCATTTTCAACCAGATCCTTGGCATGGCGATAGCCCTGAATCTCTCCCACCATTATCTGCTGCATTACACCAAGTACTCCAGCCAGATGCTGGCCGGCAAACTGGTGCCCATCAACAACCTCCTCGCCCCGGCCGAGTGGGATCTCAGCGTCCGAGCCGCCACCCTCAACGCCCTGAATTGCGCCCTCGGCACCGACGGCCCCGCGGCGCTTTTTGAGGGCATTGACAAAATGCCCAAGCGCCCGGCCTGGACCGCCTTTATTGTGCCCCCCGCCATTGACCTCAAGAAGCTGAACAAGCAACTCAAAAAGTACGAGGATGATTTTTTCAAAGGCGCGCTCAAATAGCGCCGCGGCCCGCGGGGTTTAAACCACGAACTCCAGCTCCGGCGGCCGCGGCAGCAATCCCCGCTCATGCGCCAGACGCAGAAAACGCCGGATCGCCTCGCGCCCCTTCTCCCCATAATCCAGCGTCCAATGATTGACATACATGCCCACGAACTGGTCCGCCCTTTCCCGGCCCATGTCCCGCGCGTAGGGCAAGGCGTGCGCGACGGCATCCGCCCGGTGCTCCAGGCTGAATTGGATGCTGGCCTTCAAGATCTCCGCGACAACCCGCCGCGCCGCCGGCGCCAGCCGCTTGTGCGCCACGTTTCCCCCCAGCGGCAACGGCAATCCGTCCTGCCCGGCCTTCCACCACGCCCCTAAATCCTGGCACAAGGCCAGCCCTTCGCTTTGGTAAGTCAACTGGCCCTCGTGAATTATCAGCCCGGCCTCCGCCAGGCCTCCGCGAACCGCCTGAAAGATCCGGTCGAACGGGACCACCACATAATTGAGGCGGGCCGCCGGACGCTCCAGCCAGAGTTGCAGGGCCAGGAAGGCGCTCGTCATCGCTCCGGGCACGGCGATCTTTTTGCCGGCCAGTTCCGACCTGGTGAACGGGCGCCGCGCCACCACCAGGGGGCCATAGCCGTCCCCCATGCTGGCGCCATTGGGGAGCAGGGCGTATTGGCCGCTGACGTAAGCGTAGGCGTGAATGCTGATCGCCGAAATATCCAGTTCCCCCCGCGTCGCCCGCTCATTCAACGTTTGGATGTCCTGAAGAATATGCTGGAACTTGAACCCGTGTGTGGGGATCAACTCCCTGGCCAGACCGTAGAACATGAACGCGTCATCCGGGTCCGGCGAATGTCCCAATGTTAATAGTTGCGCCATCCCGCCAAAGTTACCCGCTCCGCCGCCTGGTTGTCAGCACCAGAATGAAACTCGGCATGAAACAAATTTGAAAAAAAGGCCTTGACTTTCAGTTAGTGAACACTAACGAACTCCCAGCCGGGCCGCGCGGCGGGCAGCAATTCCGCCAGCACATCCACGTCGCTGCGCGCCGGGTCGAAGTCATCCCGCAGCACCGAGCCGAACAGGCTCAACTTGCGGATGCCGCGCGCGCGGCAGAACTCCGCGATCCTCTCGCGGTCAATCGCAATGGGCAGCGCGGCGGAAACTTCACTCAAGCTCATGCCGAAAAAGCAGCCCATCCCCGCGCCAGTGTCACCCAGAAATCCAAGCGGCGGCTCACTCGGCCTGCTATTTGCCGTGGACTGCCGCCACAATCCGCTCGCGGAACCGATCTGTTTGCAAGATCGGAAAGTGCCGGAAAGGCGGCGTCAAGGCGCGGCTTGGGGGAAGATTTGGTAGAGAATGAGATAGACAGCCACGCCGGTAACGGATACATACATCCATAAGGGCCAGGTCCATCGGGCGATTTTCTTGTGCAACTCAAATCGCTTTTTCATGGCGCGATTCAATGTCACTAGAATCAGCGGAACGATCACCACGGCTAGTACGGTGTGGGTGAGCAGAAGGGCAAGGTAGTAGGGACGAAACCAGGGCGGGTTCTGGAATTTGGTGAAACCGCCCAGGTAGTGATAGGTCAGATAACAAATCAGGAAGAGGACGGAAGTCGAAAAGGCGGCGATCATGCAGGCGCGATGGGCCGCCACCTGCTTGCGCTTGATGCACATAAAACCGGCGGCAAGCAGAATGGCGCTCAATCCGTTGAGTGTGGCGTTGACGGCGGGCAAATCATGCGCGGTCATAATTCACGTTTCACTTTTCAAAATTCACTTTTCCTCATTCAATTGCCGGATGGCGGCAAGGATGGCCGGGATGCACGCGGTGGTTTCACCGTCAAAATAACCCCGGATGCGTGCCTGCGGATCCAGCAACACGAGCCGGGTGCTGTGGACGGCCAGGTCCACCGGCGTTGCCCGCTCGGCAGGCGGCTTGTCCGCCATGCTCAACTTCAACTCCTCCATCGCCAGTTGGCGCACCATTTCTTTGGGGCCGGTCAGGAACGTCCAGACTCCGGGGCGGGCGCCGAATCTCTCGCCGTATTTTTTCAGCACCTCCGGCGTGTCGTAAGCGGGATCGCTGGTGAGGGAAACCAGCCGGACCGGCGGGCTGGCCGGCAGGGCCGCCTGCAACTGCGACATGGTGGCGGAGACGACGGGACATGGCCCCAGGCAGCGGGTGAAAATAAGGTCCACCACGCAGATTTGCCCGCGCCAATCGGCCTGGGACACGATTCGCCCATCCTGATCGCTCAGGGAAAAGTTGGTGACAGCGCCATAGACCGGCAGTGGCTTGGCCGGGGGCGCGGAAACCCGGGACGCGACCACAATGGAAAGCGCGATCAGCAACACGCCGCCCCAGACTAGGAACAGGATTTTCAGGCCCGGCTGTGACATCGGGGAAGGAGATCAAGTGGCGCGGCACAGAATTTCTCAAAGATGTGCCCGGCGGGATGCCGGGCACGGCGGGCGAGGACGCCCGCGCTCCCGAACAAATTGTCATCGGTGTGTCGAGAATTCATTTCGCCGGAGGAATGGCCGGATGGTGGATTATTGCAGGAAAACGCAAATCCGCAATACTCCATCACTCCGTTCCCGCCTCTACTCATAGCCCCCGCCGGCGGCGGCGCCGGCGCTGGAATTCTTGGCGATCCATTTGTCGTAGTCCTCCTGGGAAACGACCTTGAGGGTGCCCCTCATGCCGTAGTGGGAAAGGCCGCAAAGTTGCGCGCAGTTGATCTGGTAGGTGCCCAGCCTCTCCGGGGTGAACCACGCCGGAATGCTCATGCCCGGAATGGCGTCCTGCGTGACGCGCATCGGCTTGATGGAGAAACAGTGAATCACGTCCATGGAGGTGATATACACGACCACCGGCTTATGCACCGGAACCACCAGCTCCCCGGCGACAATGAAGTTGGATTTGAAATTGGGGTCCGTTTTGTCCAGGCCGTAGGGGTTGTCCGCGGAGACAAATTTCTTGTCTTGCCGGGCGAACTCGCCGTTGGCGCCCGGATACCAGCCATGCCAGTTGAATTGCGCGGCGATGACTTTCAGGGTGGTGACATCGCCGGGCTTGCTGCCCTTGGGAAATTGTTCCACGGCATGAGCCCAGAGCGGAATGGCCAGGCCGATGAGCAGCGCCCCTTCAATGAGAGCCACCATGGCTTCCAGCCAGGTCGAGGAATGGTTCTTGACCCCGGCGTAATCCGCCGCGGGATGGACGCGGCGGCGGAACTTAAGAAGAACCAGGAGGAAGTAACAAAGCCAGCCGGCAAAAAGCACGAGCATCAAAACGTGGACGCCCAAAATCAGGTTGTCAACGCCGCCGCCCGTGGAGGAAGCGTCCACTTGCAGCCCCAAAAAGCGTTTCAGACTCAATAAGCTGTTCATCTTATTGTGTTTGTTCCGGCGCGGGCGGTTTGGCGGTTTGCTCCGCCTGCGCGGTGGCCGCGGCTTTGCGCGAAAGGAAAACAAAAAACGAGGACGCCCCGACCAGGACAGTTACCACCACCGCCATCAAGCTGAAGATGCCGGCGTTGAGGCTGCGCGCCATGTTGGAATCGGACTTGCCGAAGCAAGCCGCGCAGGCCAGCAGGCTGGCGGGGGAGGCGAACCAGGCCCAAACCGCGGCCGCGGACAGAATTCTAATTTTTTTCATAGATAACTGATATGCTTGAGTTTTCGCAACACCGCCCGGCCGTACCAAATCATTCCCCCGCCCGCCAAGATGGAGGCGAGGCCGCCGAACAACTGCGCCGGCTGGCCGCTGGACCGATACTCGTCGAGCAGCCAGCCGCCGAAGAAAAACGCCAGCAGCACCACGCAAGTCACAAAGACAATATGGAATGCTTTCAACGACATATAACCGCGCCTTACCGCATATGTACTATACTGCCTGGGGTCATGGAATGCAAGGTCAGAAACATCAGCGCGGCGAAAAAGAACACGGTGCAGGCCATGATCGAATAGATCAATTTCTTCTCGGAAATGAGGTGCATGAAAAAGCCGGCCACCAAAAACCCCTTGGTCGAGGCGATCACCAGGGCGGCGATGATGTTGATCTCCCGGCTGCCAAAATTGATGAAGGCGGCCCAGACCGTCAGGCCCGTGCCGATCATCAGCGCCACGCCGACGATGGCGTAGGTGCGCATGTGCTGTTTGGCCTCCGCCACGGAATGCCCGCCTCCGTCCGCCGCATGTTCTATGGTAGGTTCGCGCATAAATGTTCTATAGGAGGTAAAGAACCGGGAACAGGAAGATCCAGATCAAGTCAACAAAGTGCCAGAAAAGGCCGGAAACCTCCACCCGGTTGATGTATCGCTCCGGGTCGGTTTTCCAAACGCAGGCCAGCGGACCCCAGATGGCAAAAATAACAATGGCCCCGCCAATGACGTGCAGGGCGTGCAGGCCCGTCAGCACAAAATAGATGGCCAGATAGGAACTGTGCCACGGCCCGTAATTCTCGATCTCCTTGCCTTTGCCGTCCGCCCGGTCCTGGATGTCGGACATCGGGATTCTCAGCTCCTCCAGCTTGACGCCCGCCGCCGGCGGGAGCATCAAGTCGGCGTGGCTGGCCACCACGCGCCCCGCCTCGAACGCGAAAAAGTTTGTGTCTTTATTGGCGCGGTCTATATGCCCGTCGGCAATCGTGCCATTCTTGAGCGGGACCTCGTAGTGGTTGAATTTGTCCCGGTATTCAAAACTCTTGATGCCCAGGAAGATCAAGGCGCACAAGATCGTGACGCCTTGATAGAACTGATAGGCCCGGAAGTTATTCATCTTCAAGGAGGCCCACCCAAAAACCACCATCACGCTGGAAAGAATCAGCACGATAGTGTTGACCGCGCCCAGCTTGACGTTGAGCAGATGCAGCGGCCAGGTCCCCGGGTCGGCGTTGACGCGCAGCAGGATATAGGACGAGAACAGGGCGCCGAAGAGCATGACTTCGGAGGCCAGGAACAGCCAGATGCCGATCTTGGCGTTGTAGAGGCCGGTATCCGGCCGGGTTTTAACTGCGTACGGAATCTCCATGAGTCAACGGTTGCGCCGTGTCCGGCTCGTTTTGGGTGGTGAAATCGCGCGCCTCCCCGGGCACGCTGTATTCATAAGGGCCGCGAAACACTTCCATCGGTTTGGCGAAATTGCCGTGCGGCGGCGGGGTGGGCGTCTGCCAGTCCAGCGTCGTCGCCTCCCACGGATTGTCGGAGGCCACCCTCCGGCCGTGGCGGAGGCTCCAGAAGAAATTGATGATAAACGGGATTTGGGCCAGCCCCAGGCAAACGGCAGCCCACAAGATCGGCCGGTTCAGGCCCAGCACGAAAGTGCTCAAGCCGGGAATGCCCGGCGAGCCGTCCGTGGCCGGCACTTCCGCGTAAGTCAGCCCGCCGTCATACATGCGGCGCGACATGCCGGCCATGCCCTGGAAGAACATCGGCAGGAAAATGGCGTTCATGAAAATGAAGGAGAGGCCAAAATGAACCTTGCCCCAAAAATCGTTCATGAACCGCCCGGTCGCCTTGGGATACCAAAAATAGATTCCGGCAAACAGCCCGAAAATGGTCCCCGGCGCCACGATGTAATGGAAATGGGCGATGACGTAATAGGTGTCGTGCAAATAGATGTCGCTGACGTTGAACCCCAGCGGCAGGCCCGTCAGCCCGCCGATGCCGAACATCGGCAGAAAAGCCAGGGCAAAAAGCATCGGCACGGTGAAGCGGATGGAGGCGCCCCAGAGGGAGATGAGCAGCGAGGTCAGGATGATGACCGACGGGATCGAGATCATCATCGTCGTCGTCTGGAAAAACGTGGCGATGCGCGTGCCCATGCCTGTCAAATACATGTGATGCGCCCAGACAATGAAGGAGAGAAAGCCGATGACCAGGACCGAATAGACCATGGAGCGGTAGCCCCAGACCGGCTTGCGCGTGTTGTTGGCGATGATCTCCGTCACAATCCCCATCGCCGGCAAAATCAGCACATACACCTCCGGATGGCCCAGGAACCAGAACAAATGCTGCCAGAGCAGGGGGCTGCCGCCGCCGCTGACATGCAGCGCCGTCCCGGACACCACCAGGCCGGTCGGCAGGAAAAAGCTCGTGCCCAACAGATTGTCCGCCAGTTGCAGCACGCCGGCGGCTTCCAGGGGCGGGAAGGCCAGCAGGAGCAAAAAGGCGGTGACAAATTGCGCCCAGACAAAAAACGGCAGCCGCATCCAGTTCAGCCCCTTGACCCGCAACTGAATAATGGTGGTGATGAAATTGACGGCGCCCAGCAGCGAGGAATTGATCAGGCAAACCATGCCCAGAATCCAAAAGGTCTGTCCATTGGGGCGGTGCAGGTCCCCCACCGTGGCCAGCGGCGAATAGGAGGTCCAACCCGACTTGGCCGCGCCGCCGGGAATGAAAAAGCTGGCCAGCATCACAAGACCCCCCACGACATAGAACTGGTAGCTGGCCATGTTGACCCGCGGGAAGGCCATGTCCGGCGCCCCGATTTGGAGCGGGGTGACAAAATTGCCAAACGCGCCAAAGGCCAGCGGCACCACGGCCAGGAAAACCATGATGGTGCCGTGCATCGCCCCGTAGGAATTATACAAATCCGCCGAAATCACGCCCATCGTTCCCGTTTTATCGGCGCTGATCATGTCCGGCCCGTGGATTTTCAGGAGCAGCTTGCCCAGGAGCGGAACCGCCTGCCCGTTATGCCCGATTTGCCAGCGCATCAACAGCATCAGGCAAAACCCGAACAGCATGAACAACAGCGCGGTGATGCCGTACTGGATGCCGATGACCTTGTGGTCGGTGGAAAAAACATATTTCCGCCAAAATCCCGGCTCTTCGTGATGCGCTTCGGGCGCGTGCGATGGTTCCTGCATGATTGGCTAATTCTGCTTCTTCAAAAACAACTTCCGCGAATTACATAGTAAGCGCGGCGGCCCGCCCGCGCAAATGGAAACCATTAGGTTTCAATGATATTCTATTTCTTACTGAATACTATCAGCGCAAGTAATAATGGCAGATAGAGAATGGAGGCGTAAAACAGCCGCCGCGCCCCGGCCGCGCTGATCTGCCGCGAAAACTCAAAGGCGCGCCACAAAAAGCCGGCCCCCAGCGCCAGCGCCCCCGCCAAATAAACCGGCCCGGCCAGCCCGAGGAAAAAGGGACACAGACTCACCAGCAACAATCCCAGGGTTTGGCTCAGGGCCTGTTGGCCCGTGCGCGTCCCCGCCGGGTCCATCACCGGCAGCATGACAAATCCCGCCCTGGCGTAATCCTCCCGGTAAATCCAGGCGATGGCCAGAAAATGGGGCAGTTGCCAAAGGAACAGGATGGCAAAGAGCGCCCATCCTCCGCCGCTGACTTCTCCCCGCGCGGCCGTCCAGCCCATCAGGGGCGGCAGCGCGCCCGGGATGGCGCCGACGGCGGTGTTCCACGTCGTGAGGCGCTTGAGCGGCGTATAGACCAACACGTAACTGGCCAGGGTCAAGGCCCCCAGCCAGGCCGTCAGCGCGTTGACCGCCAGAGCCAGAACGGCCAGTCCCGCCCCCGCGCAAACCCCGCCGATGAGCAGCGCCGCCTCCGGCGTCATGCGGCCGGACGGCAGCGGACGGTCCCGGGTGCGGCTCATTTTCGCGTCGCAATCGCGTTCCAGCAGTTGGTTCAGGGCGGACGCGCCCGCCGCCAGCAGGGCGGCGCCGAGCAGGGTGTCGAGCAGGAGGCCGTAAGCCATCGGCCCGCGCCCGCCGGCGTAAAAACCGGCAAAGGTTGTCAATAATACCAGCATCGTCAGGCGGATCTTGAACAACTCGCCCAGGACGGCCGCAACGGACTTGTCCGCCGCGGGGGATTTCTCCAACGCGGGCGCGACGGCCAGGGTTTGAACGGCTGCTTTCATCCATTGCCAACAACTGCAACGATTCATTCTACACGAAGAATGCCAAGATGCCAGAAGTTTTTTTTGCGCCGGGCAATTTTGCCGGGACCAATTCATGAAGCGGCTGCCAGGAACAGCGCTCGCCCCGCAGGATGAGTGGCTCGCCGGAAGCAGCCAGCAGCCTTGATTGGGATGGCGGTTCATGGTCAAGTTAAAAAAAGCCCGTTGCAGCGGTGCAAGGGATCATAAAAATGGCACGCTGGGCTTGATCGGGATTTGCCGGATTTTGGCTCCGGGGAGCGCCCCCCCTCCCCTTCCGGGAAGTGGAACTAAGTGGAAACAAGTGGAAACAAGTGGAATTAAGTGGAATTGAAGTGGAATTAAAGTGGAATTGTGCTTTACTGGTATTGTGAGGATGGCGGATGCCGCCTGACGGGGGAATGGGGTGATGGATTGGCGGAGTGCTGGAGTGCTGGCGGAAAACAAGAAAGCAGAAACTGGAAAGGCGGATGAGTCCCGACAGGCCGGGATTCTTCGTCCTGCCGCCCTCCAGTTCCGCTTTTGCCTTTCCCATTCTCACTATCCAATACTAAGCTTTTATGCGGAAGGTGTCAACGGAAAAATGCGGATGGCGGGGGATTTTTGCAAAGTCTTGATAATTAGGCGATTGCACATCGTTTTCTGTTCAAAAAATCCATGCCTCCGTGATCTGCTGGGTGGCGTCTTTCGCCAGTGGGAAGCCGCGTTCGCGGAAAAGCCGCCGGCATCGGGGGCCTGAACCGGCCGATGCATGCGGCTGTAGCGGCCGTCTGGGAACCTAAATTGAGCAGTTGAAATCTAACCGCGCCGAACACAGCGCGGCCAGCCGCAACTAAAGGCAATGAACCACGGATTTCACGGATTTCACGGATAAAGAATTCGCAGGTAGGGCGGCGCCGAGCCGTCCGGTCCCTGGACGCCTCGGCGAGGCGTCCCTACCCACATCCGTGTCATCCGTGTTATCCGTGGTAAAATCTTCCCGAGAATGAATGATTTTGAACTATTGTGGCACAAAGAACGCAGAGATAAGAGCTTGTGTTGTTTCTGCTTTGCGTTCTGTGCGCTCTTTTGCGGCAAACGGGCAGGAACTGGCGGCGGCGCGCGCCTGTAGCGGCGGTCTGTGACCGCCGCCGATGTCGCCGGAATCGGTCACCCGAATCGGCGGCGGCGCCCCATCCTGCCGGAGGTGAGCGGAATCGGCAAACCCATCCCCGCCGCCTGCCGCCGATTCGGCGGGAGATCAACTGCCACGGGCCATGCTTGAGGTTGGGTGCTGAAAATAATAGATCTTCCATGACCAATTCTCAATCGAGAACTCCGAAATCTTTATGTATGACTTCGCCGAAAACAGTTGGCCAGGAAAGCGCAATGCATCTTTCAATTTGACGACGCCGCCGGCGCGGCCTGACACCGGAAGGAAATCATCGAAATCAGCCCGCCCGCCATCAGGCTCAACGCCCCGCACGCCACATGGGCCGTGGCGATGTCCGCCTTTTTCCCCGTCCAGATCGTGGCCGCGCCCAGAAAGATTTGCGCCACGATGAGCCAAAACCAGCCGGAGGCCAGGCGGCTGAGGGGATGTCGCCGGCCCAGTTGCCGCCGGGCCAGCCACGCGCAAGCCCCCACCCAGAGCAGGATGATCCCGGCCATCAGGCGATGGACCATTTGCAGGATGATTTGGAAGGCGGTGATGGGCGCGTAGCCTTCAATCTCCACCGGCTGGTTGTAGCTGAGGATGGCGGCCGGGCTGGTGTCCGGCCAGATTTTGCCGTAGGCGGCGGGAAAATCGGGGATGGCCAATCCGGCATGTTGATGGCGCATGGTGGCGCCGAGCGCCAACTGCCCCAGAATCACCAGCGTTGCCCCCAGAAAAAGGCGCCGCAGCCCCTTTGCGCCGCGCTGGGCCTTCTCCGGCAGGTTGCGCCAGAAGGCCGTGTGGAACAAGGCGATGGCGGACATCAGCACGAAAAACAATTGAGCCAGAGTCGCGTGAAAAATCCCCAGCTCATCCTTGAGCAGCGTCACGCGCAATCCGCCCAGGATGCCCTGGACGACCACCGCAAAAAACGCCAGCACACCCAGCCGGCGCAGCCATTTGGGGGATGCCTCGCATTTTGGCCAGAAGAAGGACGACACGAGAAACATGGCGCCGATGGCAGCCAGCAGGAGGTCCTCCCCCAAGTGGCTGGGACCAGGGGATTGCGGATTGAAGAAGAGCGCCACCAGGCCGGCCAGCAGCAGAACGGCTCCGCCCCAGCGCAGCAGCGGGCGCGATTTGCGGCCAAAGAGCCAGAGCGCGAGGATGGTGGTCAGCAGACCCACGCCCGAAGCGACCAGGCGGTGGACATGTTCAAAAAAAATCCCGCCGAGCCATTTCGAGACCGGAAAGAAGAACAGGTTGTAGCCGTAGGTGTTCGGCCAGTCCGGCACCGCCAGACCGGCCTCGTGGCTGGTGACCAGTCCGCCCATCCAGACCAGCGCGAAAGTGGCCGCCGCCGTCGCCACGGCAAAACGGCGCAAGGCCGGGTTCTCCGCAGGGGCGCCGGCTGTATCCAGTGACGAACCGTTTCGCAAGGAAAGACTTGCCGCCTTAGGGCGCGGGAGGCGGAACTTCCACCGTGAAGTTGGCGGTGACGGCATTGTTGCCCACCACCTTGATGGCCTGCGAAACTCCCGGAGTCTTGCCGTGGGCCTTCAAATGATAAGCGGTGAGGGTGTAATCTCCGGGCGGCAAATTGGGGATTTTGAAATTGCCATTCTCGTCGGTGACGGCGAAATAAGGGTTACTCACCACGCCGATATAGGCAAACATCCAATTGTGAACGTCGCATTGGAATTTGACCAGAACCTCCGGATGGCTGAACGTCTTGACATTTTCCTGGCCCGCCGCCTGGGGAATGTTGAAGGCCTCCGCGCCATTGGCGGCTGTGGGCGAGGCGTGAACATTGTGCATGCACGTATCGGAGTTTTTGATCTTGAGCGTCTGCCCGACCATCATCCCCATTATGTAGGGCTGGTACATGCACTTGGTTTGATCCAGTTCCACCGCCTCCTTGGGCGCGGGATAGGTTTTCCCTTCACAGCCCTTGGAAATATAGACAAAGACATTTTTCAATCCATTGTCCTTGCCCGCCACATAATGGCGCGTGGTCACGGGCGTGGTGTTCATCGGGCCGCAGGTGTCGGTGAAGGCGATTTCTTTTTCCGGCGGAGGAGTTCCTTTCAGGGTCACTTTTCCGGTTACATCCGCCGCCGGGGCGATTTGCCACGAACCGGCCAGCGCGAAAGCCGCGAGGATCAAAACAGATGTTTTCATAGTTTAAACTTGTATTGACAATAGGCGTTCAGGATAACACGCCCGCCGGCAAGCGCAAGCCCATTGTGCCGGGAAAAAACAGTTTTTTGGGTTTCCCCTCTTAATCTTGCTCGTAATCTTAATCTTAATCTCATCTCCCTCCTGCGTACAGATTAAGAGCAAGATTAAGATTATGATTAAGAAAGAAAACCCAAAATAATGGAATGCGTCCACAACAGTTTGGCCTCCCCGGTCATTTCCAAGCCGGTCCGGCTCAAGGTCCGCGTTTGCCCAGGCGGGCCAGTTGGCGCGGGGTCAGGAGCCAGCACAGGCTGGCGCAATCTCCCGGACGCAGGTCCTCCACGCTCAACTTGCACAAGGCGCCCTTCTTCAAATCCATCTTCATTCCCGGCCGGCCGGTCAGCAGAACGGAGATCAAACCGCTCAAAAACGGCTCGTGCCCGACGAGAACGATGTTTTCCAGCGCGCGGAAGTTTTCGTTGATTTCCGCAATGATCTCCCGGGGGGCGGCGTCCGCCGCCAGATGTTGGGTCACGAACAGCTTCTTGGCATCGCGCGCCCCGGCCAGGATTTCCGCCGTGCGCAAGGCCCGCAGATACGGACTGGCCAGAATCAAGTCGAAGGACAACTCCAGCCGGCGGATGCCGGCGGCCGCTTGGCGCATGGCTTTTTCGCCCGCGCGGGTCAGCGGGCGCTTGCTGTCCGGACGGTACTTGGGGCCGCGGGGGCAGGCCTTGGCGTGGCGGAGAAAGAAAAGGTTCATGGGAGGGGCTTGTTGGCTTCGTGGCGGATGTCGCGCGCCTCGCAGAGATAGACGACTTCCTCGGCGATATTGGCGGCGTGGTCGGCGACGCGTTCCAGGCTCTTGGCCACGGTCATGAGGTTCAAACAGCGGCTGATGGTGGAGGGATTTTCCACCATGTAGCTGGACAATTCGCGGTAAAGCTGGCGGTTGAGGGCGTCCACCTCCTTGTCGCGCGGGACGACGGCGCGGGCTTTTTCGGGCTGTTTGTTGACAAAGGCATCCAGGGATTCCCTGAGCAGGGCCAGGGCGATGCCGGCCATGCGCGGGATGTCAATGTAGCTCTTGAGTTGCGGCTCGGTGTTCAATTCCAGGGCGCGCCGGGCGATGGTCGTCGCCTCGTCGCCGATGCGCTCCAGGTTTTGCGAAATCTTCATCGCCACGGTGATCAGCCGCAGGTCCGTGGCCAGCGGCGCCTTGGCCAGCAGGTTGATGGCCATGTCGTCAATGTCTATCTCATACCGGTCCATGATGTCGTCATTGTGCTGCACCAGCTCGGCGAGCTGGTCGTTGCGATCTGTCACCGCCTGGACGGCCTGGCTGACCGAACTCTCCGCGTAACTGCCCATGATGAGCAGGATTTCCTTGAACTTGGCCAGTTCGTCGTCGAAATGTCTTGGCATAAGCAATTCTGGCGAAGGTTCAGCCGAAACGCCCGGTCACATAATCTTCGGTTTGCTTTTGCCTGGGGTTGGTGAAAATCCGGCCCGTCTGGTCAAATTCAACCAGCTCCCCCAGGTAAAAGAAAGCGGTCTGGCCGGATATGCGCGCTGCCTGTTGCATGTTGTGAGTCACGATAACAATAGTGTAGTCCTGTTTCAACTGCAGGATCAATTCTTCGATCTTGGCCGTGGCCAGGGGGTCCAGCGCCGACGCCGGCTCGTCCATGAGCAGAACTTCCGGCTCAATCGCCAGCGCCCGCGCGATGCACAGGCGCTGCTGCTGTCCGCCGGAAAGGCTCAAGGCGTTGGCGTGGAGCCGGTCCTTGACTTCATCCCAGAGCGCGGCCATGCGCAGGGAGCGTTCCATCCGCTCCTGAAGGAGGTCCTTTTGGCGCAGGCCGTTGAGGCGCAGCCCGACCGTGGCATTTTCCGCGATGGACATGGTGGGGAACGGATTGGATTTCTGGAAGACCATCCCCACCCGGCGCCGCACCAGCGTGGCGTCCACATCCCGCGCGTAAAGATCCTGGCCAAACAGGGCAATGCGGCCTTCCACCCGCGCTCCGGGCACCAGGTCGTGCATGCGGTTTAAGGCGCGCAGAAAGGTGGACTTGCCGCAGCCGCTGGGGCCGATGATCGCGGTCACGGCTTTGGGCAGGATTTCCAGCGAGACGCCGCGCAACACATGGTGGCTGCCAAACCAGACGTTGAGCTGCCGCACGTCGAAGGTCACGGCGCTTCCCGCCGGCGGCGCCGGGACGGCCGGCGCGGCGGGAACCGGGGCCGGCGGCGCCGATTGCAACGCGGGCGAATGGATTTCGTTGGTCATGCCATGCTTATTTTGCCAGATGAGGGGTGCGGCCGCGGGTCATCACCCTCACTCCGATGTTAAGCGCCAGGACGAACAGAATCAAGACCAGCGCCCCCGCCCAGGCCTGCCGGTTCCAGTCGCTAAAAGGCGAGCTGGCATAAATGAAGATCTTATGCGGCAGGGCCTCAATCGGGTCGGAAAGGTTGTGGTTCCAGTAATCGTTGCCAAGAGCCGTGAAGAGCAGGGGCGCGGTTTCACCCGCCACGCGCGCCGCCGCCAGCAGGATGCCGGTAATAATTCCCCGGCCGGCCGTTTTGAGGACGATGTGGAGCACGATTTTCCAATGCGGGATGCCCAAAGCAAAGGCCGCTTCCCGGTAGCTGTTGGGCACCATCACCAGCATTTCCTCGGTGGTGCGGAGGATGAGCGGGATCATCATCAATCCGAGCGCCAGTCCGGCCGCGTAAGCCGAATAACGGGTGATCGGCAGCACGACCAGGGCATAAACCACAATGCCCCAGACGATGGAGGGCGTGCCATTGAGGATGTCCGCCGCGAAGCGAACCGCCCAATTCATCCGCAGGGACCCAAACTCGGAAAGATAAATGCCCCCCAGCACCCCGACCGGGATGCCCATCAGCCCGGCCAATCCGAGCAAGGTGGCGCTGCCGACGATGGCATTGGCCATGCCGCCGCCAGATTCCCCGACCGGTTTGGGCAATTGGGTGAAGAAGTGGAGATCCAGCGAACTGGCGCCCTTTTGCAGCAGATTAAAAAGCACCAAGGCCAGCGGGGCGATCACCACCAGCGCGCAAAGGAGGCACAAGGCCGAGACGCAGGAACTTTTGATCTTTCGCCAGTGATAATACCAGGGGTTCATGGCCGCTTAGGTTCCAGGGCGTTGGCGCGCTCCCAGGGCCCCGATCAACAGGTGGGCCAGGATGTTGGTGACCACCGTGACCAGGAGCAACATCAGCCCCAGCTCAAAAAGCGCGCTCAGAGGAATCCCCTTGAGTGTTTCGGCATATTCATTGGCAATTTTACTGGCCAGGGTGTTGCCGGGCGAAAGCAAGGAGGCGGAGATTTTGTCCGAGTTGCCGATCACCATCGTCACCGCCATCGTCTCCCCCAGCGCCCGGCCCAGTCCCAGCATGGCCGCTCCAAAAATCCCGCGCACCGAATAACGCAACACCGCCAGCCGCGTCACCTCCCAGCGGGTCGCGCCCAGGGCAAAGGCCGCTTCCCGCTGCGCGTCGGGCACGGCGCGGAAAACCTCGCGCGCAATGGAGGTGATGATGGGCAGGATCATGATCGCGATGAGCACGGAGGCCGAGAGGATGCAGAATCCGGTGGCGGGACTGCGGAAGAGCGGCAGAAAACCAAAATACTTTAGCAGCAGCGGATACGGGCCGTCCCGCAGCCACGGCACCATGACAAAGATGCCCCAAACCCCCAGCACCACGCTCGGAATGGCGGCCAGCATCTCAATCATCGAGATGGCCGGTTGCCGCACCCAGCCCGGCGCCAGCTCGGTCAGATAAACCGCCGTCCCCAGGCTCAACGGCAGCGCGATGAAGAGCGCGAGCAGGGAGGAGACGAAGGTTCCGTAAATGAACGTCAACGCCCCAAAGTCGCCGTTGACGGGATCCCAGTCGGAATGGACGCAAAAACTCCAGCCGAACTTGGTGAGGGAAAGGGCCGAGCCTCGGCAAAGGGTCCATCCCACCAGCGCCAACAGTGCCAGCACCATCATGGCCATCAGCCAGGTCAGCAGCCGGAAGACCTTATCGCCGGCTTTCCCCGGGGGGGCCAGGGCCAACCCCGCGGGCGATCCGGTTTTGCCTGAAACAATGGCAGCGTTCATAAGCCTTAATTTTTAACTGCGTCGATCTTGGGTGGTAGGGCGCGCACTCCGTGCGCGCCGCGGCGGGCAGCGGAGTGCCCGCCCTACCGTCCCCCCGTGGAACCTGGCAAACCCTAATTTCAATACGTGATCGAATCAATCTCTTTGAGAATACGCCGGGAGAGATCTTCCGGCAACGGGGCATAATTCAGCGCCGGGGCCATGGCCTGGCCCGCGGTTTCCGCCCACTTGAGGAACTCCACCAGCTTCTTTCCTTTGGCCGGGTCGGTTTGCTTCTGGTAAACCAGCAGCCAGGTCGTCCCGGCAATCGGATACGCCTTCTCCCCGGGCGGATTGACCATGGAGAACCGGAAATCCCCGGGAATTTTGGCCGTGGCCAGCGCCGCGGTCACCGATTCAATGGAAGGGACAACATAATTGCCCGCCGCGTTTTGCACACTGGCGAAGGACAGGTTTTGTTGCACAGCATAGACCAATTCCACGTAGCCGATGGAGCCGGGCATCTGTTTGACTTGTTCGGTCACCCCTTCGTTGCCTTTGGCCCCCTGGCCGGCGGGCCACTTGACCGCCGTGCCGCGGCCCACCTGGGTTTCCCATTCCTGGCTGATGCTGCTCAGGTAATCCACAAAAATGAACGTCGTGCCGCTGCCATCCGACCGATGCACCACCGCAATGTCCGTGGCCGGCAATGGGGTCCCCGGATTCTGCGCCGCGATGGCGGCATCGTTCCATTTGGTGATTTTTCCCAGAAAAATGCCGGCGATGGCCGGCCCGTCCAAGCGCAGGGTCGGGTTGCCGGGCAGGTTGTAAGTCACCACGTCCGCCCCGGCCACGGTCGGAATGTGCAGGATTCTTCCCGGCGCCTTGGCCAGGTTTTCGTCGCTCATCGGCCCGTCCGACGCTCCAAAGTCAACCGTCCTGTCCTGAATGGATTTCTGTCCCCCCCCCGAACCGATGGACTGGTAATTGATGCTGACGGTCGGGTCCACTTTCCGGTATTCAAAGGACCACTTGGAATAAATCGGATACGGAAAAGTGGCGCCCGCCCCATTAAGGAGCAGTTGCCCGGACCCCTTTGGGCCGCAGCCGGCCAGAAAGGCGATTCCCAGAATGGCGGCCAGAATTCTCTGTTCGATCATAATCCTCACGGTTTGCCCCGCTGACAGCCAAAATATGCCGCCGGCTTGTTTTTCGTCAATGCAGGCCACTGTGACAATTGAGTGACAGGACCTCCTGTTTTTCGATGGAAAAGAACTAGAATTTCCAGGTCACGTCCACCTGGAGCACCTGGTATTTGGTGATCGGGTTGGGCAAGGGCAAGTCCGCGTTGAAGCCGCCGGTGCCCAGATTCGAGTCAATGCGCTCGGCCCATCCGTAGCGCAACGTGCCGATGATCGCGTCGGAAATGCTGTAGGCAAACGCGGTGTAAAGACCTTCCAGGTTGCCGCGGCCCTCGAAGAAGTCGGAATCCAGCAGGTTGGGGTCCAGCGCGTATTGCTCGACATGCTGCCAGTAGGCGCGCGCTTCCCAGGTCCCCTTTTTCGGAGCGGAGCCGTAGGCCAGGCCGAGATTATTTCCGGTGGCCATGCCAAATTGCCAGGCGTTGTCCTGGCCCCGTTGAACGCCGCCGGGGAAAGCGCCGGGCGCGGCATGGAACGCCGCCGCGGCCCGCTGGTTTCCTTCCAGGTTCACGGCGAAATCGCCGAAGACCCTGGCATCCAGCGAGCCAATCTTAAAGTTGACTTCCGCGGGCAATTCAAAAATGAACAGGTTGTTGATGCCGGTCTGGTTCAAGGTGGGCAGGGAGCTGCTGGTCGTTGCGTTGCTCGCGTAATTCAGGCCGTTGGTTCCCTGCCCGACAAACACGCCGGAAAACGCCGCGCTGGGTTTCCCGTTCCCCAAATAGTTGTAGAGAACCGGCGCGATTTTGACGGACACATCCTTGTTGATGCGGTAGCTCGCGCCGATCTGCGACGAAAAGAGGTAGGCCCCGTCCGGCGTTCCCGCGAATGCCTGGGCGCCGTCGCTCGGAGTGGTGTCCTGATACACCAGTTGCGCAAAGTTGCCGAACAAATCGGCCCGGCCCGCGGTCCACTTCACTTTTTCCACCGCTCCTTCCGGGGTGTAATCCGAGTCCCACACCATCGGCGTCGTATAGAGCGGCTGCGGCACCCGGCCGATGGAGACATCCAGCCACGGGGCCGGACGCCACCCCAGGTAGGCCAGTCCAACGTACAGGGTGTAGTTATTGGCTTTGCTGAACGGCCCGACATAGGGGGACTGGCCGCTGCCGCCGGCGTTGCCGAACGTGTTCCAGGTGGAGCGCTCATTGGAGGAAGTCTCCAGCCGCAGCCCGTAATAGAAATCATCGGTCAGATCGCCGCGCACTCCGATGCGCAGCGCATAGCGCCAGCGGTCGGCCACATCGTAGCCTTGCCCCGGCCCCAGCTCGCCGGAGCGGTATTCGAAGCGAAACCGCAGATCGCCGTAAAGCTCCATGCTCTTGATGGCGTCGCTGATCTTGAACTTCATGCCTCCCGCGTCATTGGTGGGCGATTCGTTCTTGAGCGCCTCCGCCTCGTCTTCTTTCAGAATGCCCCGCTGCACCAATTTGTTCAGCAGCGCGTCCGCCGTCACCTGGGCCGCGCCGGTGCTGGCCAGCGCCAGACTTGCCGCCGTTCCGGCCAAAATGACCGTTAATTTTAGGTTCATTATTTTATGGTTTTAGATGTTTTGGACGACTTGGTTTCGCCCATTTCTACAGACGTAATGTGACAATCCAAAGGCGGTTCTGTTACAAACGTGTGACAAAAGCGACGCCTCGTGAATTTGTGCGGATGTTCTTTCCACGCTGACCCGGCAGGAAAACCAGAAAGTGGAACCGCGGCCCAAGCTTGTCAGCCGGCGGCGTTTGTTTCGCCCAGCTTCTGCAACTCGCCGCGCACCAGGCGCACCAGCGGCTTGATGGCGCCCCGGGTGAAGTCAAAACGGCAGCCGGCGGCGGCAAAGAGTTCCGGCAACGGACGCGATCCGCCCAGGGCCAGCGCGCGCCGGTATTGATGGAGGGCGCGGCGTTTGTCCTTCCGGGAATTGGCCCAGACTTGCAGCGCGCCCAGTTGCGCAATGCCGTATTCGATGTAGTAAAACGGATGCAGAAAAATATGGAGCTGGCGATGCCACAAATGGGCGCGCGCCTCCTCGCAACCGCTCCAATCCACCTCGCCGCCAAAGCGGTCCATCAAGGCCAGCCAGGCTTGCCGGCGCTCGGCGCGGCTGTGGCCGGGATGGGAATAAATCCAATGTTGAAAGGCATCCACCGTCGCGATCCAGGGGAAAATGGCCACAATCCCCTCCAAATGATCGCGCCGCGCGCGCCGGGCATCGGCCTCCTGGTAAAAAGCCCCGATGAACTCGTTGCCCAGCAGTTCCATGCCCATGGAAGCGACTTCGCAGAATTCGATGGGCGCGCTGCGGTAGGCGTGCAATTCCTCTCCCCGCGCCGCCAGGGCGTGAAAGGCGTGGCCGGCTTCGTGCAGGATCGTTTCCACATCGCGCTGGATGCCCACCGCGTTCATAAAGATGAAGGGCAGGCGCGATTCGGACAGGGTGGATTGGTAGCCGCCCGGGGCCTTGGCTTTGCGATTGTCCAAATCCAGCAGCCGCAGCCGGCGCATCAATTGAAAATCGGCGGCCAGCCTGGAATCGAGCTGGTCAAAAATCTTCTGCGCGCGGGAAACCATCTCCTCCACCTGCTCGAAGGGGCGGAGGGACGGGCGATTCAACGGATCCACGCTCATGTCCCACGGGCGGAGGGACTGGAGGCCAAGCCGGCGGCGGCGTTCGGCCTGCAACTGCCGGACGGCCGGCATGATTTCCTTTTCCACGGCGTCATGAAATTTCCGGCAATCGGCGGGCGTGTAATCGAAACGTCCGCGCGCCTGGAAGGCGTATTGGAGGTAGTTGGGGAAGCCGGCGTTGGCGGCGATCTGCTCGCGGAGTTTGAGCAGTTGCTCGAAATTATTTTCAAAGTGTTCCGCCTCTTGCAGACGCCGGTTGGCCGTCAATTCCCAGGCCTCCTGGCGCAGCGGGCGGTCTGGTTCCTCCAGGTAACGGCCCATTTGCGCCAGGGTCTTCTCCTCGCCGCGAAATGGCACGGTGAGGGAGCCGGCCAGTTTTTGGTATTGCTGGCCGAGCCGGGCCTCCTCGGTTTCCAACGGGACATTTTCCGGGCGAAACAACTCCACCTGTAGCCGGGCGTTGCGATGGAAAACGAACCAGCGTTTGCGGGGAAGCCTGGCGCGAAGCGGGTGCCGCAGATAAATCGCCGCCAGCTTGAATTGCCGCGGTTTGACTTGCGGCTCGATTTGCTCGACAAAATGGAGGTAGGCCCTTTCCGCCTCGGCGCTTTCCGTATGACAGGTCATGGCGATATTGCGCAGGGAGCCTTCCTCCTCCAGCGCGGCGCTCAGTTCGCTGCCATCCCGCAGCCAGCGATGGAACTGGGCCGCCGTTTTGCAGCGCGGGGCGCGGGCTTCCAGAAGGTCGAACAGCGCGGCGATTTGCGCGAAGTCCCCGAGGTCAATCTTTTCCGGGACAAAAACGCGGGGGCGATACGGAGTCAGTTTGTCAAACGGCAGCAAATTCATTTCAATAGGCCCTGATATTCGAGCCTTGCGGCGGGCGAGTCCAGCAGATTCAGGGCGGAGGCCCGCTGGAATTGCGGATTGAAGATGGAGGATTCTGCTCGCGGAGCCGTTGCGGCAGCCGCGCGATTTTGCCATTTCCAGTCATAAAAAAAGTGTTTTTTTAGTTCAATGCGCCTGATCTGCGGGCAATTCCGGATTCGGCTGCGGCGGGCCGCGCTGCGTTCTTTTGCGGCAATTAAGCAGGAACCGGCCAATGCGCGCGCCTGTAGCGGCGGTCTTGACGGTCGCCGACTGCCGCCAATGTCGCCGCAATCGGCCAACCGGATCTGCGGCTGCGCTCCAGGAGATCGGGCGTGAGTTGCCTCAGCAAAAAAGCCATCGTCCCCCCGCTTTGACAGATGGAAAAGATGAAAAGGAATCCCAGAGAACCGCCCCAGCAACAAAAGCATTCTCGCCCCCGGCTCCCGCTTGGGAAACCCCTCCACCGGCCCTTGCCCCGTGCTTTCGGCGACCCTGCTGGGAACGCCATTTTTCTTGGAACCCTCGGCCTCTGGCGAGTCTACCGAAACCACACCGGTTTTGCGATGTCACGCAGTTGACGACTTATCACGCCTTTTTTATTTCCACACACCTCGGTATGCGCTTGGTTCGGGCCGCACGGTTGATTCGGTTCGATTGGCGTATGTTCCACTGTTTGACCGAAGGTTTTGCACCCACCCGACACAAGGGCAACTACAGCCACAGAGTTTTTATCGGCTGAACTTTTGGCGTCACTATATTTCTCCCAATTGACGGACAAGCGATCATCCCTAAATGCCGCCGAAGATACCATCCCCGTTTTGGCGTCGTAGTGGGTATGATGGATTCTGCGGAACAGATTGGCGTTGTCCGGGATTACTTCTATAGCGAAGGCCATAATAGTTCAATGCCCAAAAACCATTCATAAAAGTTTTCCAAGCGTTGAAAATTGCTGCGTTCACATTCAATGGTAAAATAATGATGCTCCCCGTCATTGCCGATCATAGTGCCAACTACGGACCAGCCTCGTTCAACGGCTTCGATTTCAAGGGAACGCTTCTTGTCATGCCATTCCATTTGAACAAAGCCATCAAAGGTAGGCGCTAAAAACGGTTCTCGAAAGTCGCTCGTTCGTTGCGCGAAACGCCTTAAAGCTTCGACTACATCAGCGAGAACATCGGATTTTACTGGTCTGGCACATTCATCATCCCAATTAGGATTGAGGGCAGAAAGCTCCGTTATTCGTTGACGCAACGCGCATGTCAAAGTCGCCGACCGGACGACCGCAATTTTATGAACGGAGTCAGCAATTCCAAGTGGTGCCAGAGGCCCAAACAAAAACTCCGACGCCGCGACTAAGGGCGGAATTTGAGCGACCCCACTCCCCAAGCGTCGCGCGGATGCGGCGACGCTGCCGGTAAAATCTTCACATCCAAATGGAACATCAACGGCGCTCATTTATGAATTTGTGTTTGGGAATGTCAGGTCGAATTTTGGCATCGCATTTTCAAATGCTTCCTTAACATATCTCAGCACTTCACGCGAAGGTTTATTCTCTCGATAGATCGTCGACCACGCCAAAAATAGTCCCTCGGGGTAAACCAAAGACCTGTCAATCATGAGCCGTATTTCTTCCGCCCAATTTTGGCAAACAATGTAGGCAATAGTTCCACCTGCAACAATTTGCTTTGTAGGATTTGCATATTGGCGGAGATATTTCTCCATCTCCTGAACCGACGGAAATGTCGCGTGCGCTGTTGCGGAAATGGAGGTATAATTTATTTCCGGCAAAGGCACATGCTCGTAAACCTTTGCGAGGCAGTCTTGGACGATTTCGAGATCCTTGTCGTTTGTGGCGTTTTGCAAGGAGAAATCCATCTTTTCGGCTGAAATCTTGAACGTTCCATTGCTGTTAAAAAGGGAAAACGACAAATCGTAATTAAATGTTTGATCGCCAGTTCGAACGAAAACTTGTGTTGGCTTCAGGCCGTAACTGGCAAACGCTTCCAAGCACTTTTGAGCACTGTTATCGCAATGGGCGTCTTTGAATAGAACAGCTTTTTTGAAAAAGCTTTCAAATGTCACCCCACAAATTCTGGTTGTAATTTCGGCCATCTTTGCAAGGAAACTACCAACATTCTCGACCTTATGCAACGGCCATTTTTTGAATCGCCCGCCCTCCCTAATCTCAACGCCGTTTAGGAAGTCGGCTCGCCTTTCAGTGAGATGAGGCCTTCCCGCATGGGTGTGGTCGGACAATTGTTGCCATGCGGTGTGGGACAAATTGTCGCACTACACTGGGGATTCGGGATGAAACCGTGCTGCCGGACCTCCGCATTCAAGTCTATGCCGAGTGCAACTTGGCGCTCCTGGAGAGGCGAAACAAAACCGGCGTCCCGGGGGCCACATGCAGGGCTTTTGTTCAACCGGCCTCTCCTCTGGACTTTTATTGGAGACGCCTTTGAACCACGAACGGGCCTGGGTGTGATGCTGGTGATTTTCCCAAAGCAACGCCATGAGCAGGTTGACATCAAGCAATCGGGTCACGGCGTCAGGCTTTCACTCTCGTGAACGAGTTGCGAAGTGATGGTTCCGCCATGGGCGCGGATGACGGGCAGGCCGTCGCCTTCTGTGCCGACGGAACAATTGTGGCGCGTCATCGCACTGCCGTTTTCCGCGATGAACTTTGCGACTCGCACCTGTTCGTGCGCGGGCAATTTTTTGATTTGCTCGATAATTTCAAACGCACTCATGGTTCAATTATCGCGCAAATTTGTTCTTGGCAAGCCGTGTTGCCTTGAGGTCGTCCACCCTAAAATGATTTTGGCAGCGGCACAAAAAATCGTGAAATGTGGAGATTGAGCGAATCATGGGGCCTTCTTGGAGGTGACTTGGTTGGGGGGCAGCAGTTGCGACGTGTCCCAGCCGCCGCCCAAGGCCAGGATGAGCTGGACGCTGGAGGTCATTTGCTGGACATGAAGGTTCACCTCGGTCTGCCGGTTGTTCAGCAACGTCATTTGCGCGACGATGACGTTGAGGTAGCTGTCAATTCCCAGTTCGTAGCGGTGGGTGGCGATGGCCAGGGTCCGTTCCGCCGATCGGACCGCCGCCGCCTGTTCTTCCCGTTCCTGGGAGAGGATGCGCAGGGACGCCAGGCTGTCTTCCACCTCCTGGAACGCGGTCAACACAGTCTGCCGGTAGTTCGCCACGGTGGAGTCGTAGCTGGCGCGGTATTGTTCGACGGCGGCGCGGCGGAGGCCGGCGTCAAATACCGACTGCGCCAGGGCGGACCCAAGCGACCAAAAGAAGGTGGGGCCGGACACCAGATTGGCGAGGGTGGAGCTTTGGTAGCCGCCCTCGGCGCTCAATGTCAGCGCGGGAAAGAAGGCCGCCCTGGCCACGCCGATTTGCGCGTTGGCCGCGGCGACGCTCCGCTCGGCGGAGGCGACATCGGGACGGCGCTCGAGCAACCGGGAGGGAACGGCCAGGGGAATTTCCGGCGGCTGGGCGGGAGCGTTGGCCGCCGGAGGCAGGGCGGGGATGGAGAAGGCGGAGGCGGGCCGGCCCAGCAGAAGGGCAATCGCGTGTTCGTAAAGCGCCCGTTGAATGCCGATATTGGTGTCCTGCGCCTTGACGGTGGCCAGCGCGGTTTCCGCTTCGGAAACGTCTTCATCCGAATCAATGCCCAACTGGAAGAGGCCCTTTGTCAAGTCGAGAGATTTCTGATCGGCAACCACGGTGGCGTCCAAGACCGCCTTGAGCGCGTCCTGGCCGCGCAGCGCATAATAATCCACGGCCAAATCCGCCTGGGCGGTCAGGCGCAGGTTTTCCAGGGTGGCGGCGCTGGCCTGGGCGTTGAAGGTGTCCGCCTTGACGGTGTTGCGAATCGTGCCCCACAAATCCGGTTCCCAGGAGGCCTCCAGCGGCAACGACCACACGGTTTGACTGCGAATTCCGACAGGGCTTGAACCCTGCGACGCCTTTGATTTGGACACGGACGGGGCGGCGGAGACCGCCGGGAAATATTGCGACCGGGCCTCCTTGACCACGGCCCGCGCGGCCTGGAAATTCGCCAGGGCGCCCACAAGGGTCTGATTGGAAACAGCGACTTGCTCCTCCAGCGCGCTTAATTGCGGATCCTGGAACATCTCCCACCACTTGCCGCGAATCGCATCGTCCGTGGGCTGCGCCACCTTCCACCCCGCCGCCTCTTTAAAGGCGGCCGGAGTTTGGACAGCAGGCACGCTGTAATGGGGGGCAAAGCTGCATCCGCCCAGCAGGGCCAGGCCCGCCCAGGCTGCGGCCGCCGCCTGGAAAATGCGGCCCGTGTCTTTCCCTTTTCCTCTGGTCTTCACGCGTTTTGTCAAGTTAGTCATGGCTTTGTCTCCGTCGGTGGTTATGCCAGGGCGGGCACTGGAATACGGCTGCGTTCCCGCCCATGCGCGCGCGCCCACCAATGGCTGTATCGGTCGAGGTAAAGATACACCACCGGGGTCGTGTAAAGGGTCAGCACCTGGCTTAAAGCCAGCCCGCCCACGATGGCGATGCCGAGCGGACGGCGCAATTCCGAGCCGGTCCCCCTTCCCAGGACCAGAGGCATGGCCCCCAGCATGGCGGCCAGGGTGGTCATGAGGATGGGCCGGAACCGCAGCAGGCAGGCCTGGAAGATCGCGTCTTTGGGACTCTTGCCTTCCTCGCGCTCCGCCGAGATGGCAAAGTCAATCATCAGGATGCCGTTCTTCTTGACAAGACCGATGAGGAGGATGATGCCGATCAGGGCGATGACACTCAAGTCGGTGTGAGTGATCATCAGGGCCAGGACCGCGCCGACGCCCGCCGAGGGCAGGGTGGAAAGAATGGTGACGGGGTGGACAAAGCTTTCGTAGAGAATGCCCAGCACGATATAGACCGCCAGGAGCGCGGTAATAATCAGAAGCCACTCGCTGGCCAGGGAGGCCCGGTAGGCCAGCGCGGTTCCGGCGAAATTGCCGCGAATGGTGGAGGGCACGCCCGCGTTGCGCTCCATCTCGTTGATGACGCTGACGGCGTCGCTCAAGGCCACGCCCGGCAACAGATTGAAGGAGAGGGTCACGGCGGGGAATTGGCTCTGGTGATTGACGGCAATGGGAGTGGTGGTGGTCTGGGGGCGGGTCACGGCGCTCAAGGGCACCTGTCCGCCGTTGGTCGTGGTGAGGTAGATGTCGTTGAAACTTTGCGGGTTTTGCCAGTACTTGGGCGCGACTTCCATGACGACATGGTATTGGTTGAGCGGCGTGTACATGGTGGATACCTGCGACTGTCCAAACGCATGGTAGAGAGTAGTGTCTATGACCGCAGGGGTGACTCCGAGCCTGGAGGCGGTGGGCCGGTCGTATGCCAGAAAAGCGTCCAGGCCGTGGTTTCGCTGGTCGCTGTTCACGTCCGCCAGGCCGGGGAGGGTTCTCATCTTCGCCAGCAAAATGGGCGCCCAGGTGACCAAATCCTGCAGGTTATCGCTGGTGAGGGTATATTGGAATTGGGCGCCGCTCTGCCGGCCGCCGATGCGCAAATCCTGCCCCGCCTGGAGAAGGCCATTGGCTCCGGCCACCCGGGCCATTTTGGGACGCAGGCGGTTGATGACTTCGTACACCGTATTGGTGCGCTGGCCGAGCGGTTTGAGGGCGATGTACATGTTGCCGGTATCGGTCGCGGTGTTGCCGCCCGTAAAAGCCGTAACCGTCGCCACCGCGTCGTCCTGTTTGACAATGTTGACGAACTGCAACAGCTTGCCCAGCATGGCCTGATAGGAAGTGTCTTGCGCGCCTTGAATGGAGCCTTGAATAATCCCGGTATCCTGCTGCGGAAAGAAGCCCTTGGGCACCACCACAAAAAGGAGGACATTGACGCCGATGGTAATGAGCAGCACCGTCAAGGTCAGGGCGGGATGCCGCAGCACGCGGGCCAGGCTGCGCTCGTAAGCGCGCAACATCCAATGCAGCACCTTCCCGGTGGCTCGATAGAACCAGCCCTGATCCTCCTCCCGGTGGTGCTTTAAAAGGCGCGAGCACATCATGGGCGTGGCGGTCAGGGAAACCGCCAGCGAAACGAGAATGGCCACCGACAGCGTGATGGCGAACTCCCGGAACAAACGCCCGATGATGCCGCCCATGAGCAGGATGGGAATGAACACGGCGCACAGCGAAATGCTCATGGCCAGGACGGTAAAGCCAATCTCGCGCGCGCCGCGCAAGGCCGCTTGCATCGGACTCAGGCCCTTCTCCAGAAAACGGGTGATGTTCTCCACCACCACAATGGCGTCGTCAACCACAAACCCCGTCGAAATTGTCAGCGCCATGAGCGAAAGGTTGTCCAGGCTGTAACCGCACAGGTACATGATTCCAAAGGTGCCGATCAACGACACGGGCACCGCCACGCTGGGGATCAGGGTCGCCTGCGCGTTGCGCAGGAAAAGAAAGACCACCAGGATGACCAATCCCACCGAGATCAGCAGCGTGCGTTCCACGTCCCGCACCGAGGCCCGGATGGTGGTGGTCCGATCCATCGTCACCGTGAAATCAATTCCTGACGGGACTGAAGCCTTGAGCGCGGGCAGGGTTTGCCGGATGCGGTCCACGGTGTCAATGATGTTGGCCTGCGGCTGTTTGAACATGATCACCAGCACGCTGGGCTTGCCATTGGCATATCCGCCCGCCCGCAAGTTCTCCACCGAATCCTCCACGTCGGCCACGTCGGCCAGCTTGA
>Ga0326728_10004833_pt1 | contig 39078 bp, 33 predicted proteins | sample MB3enrmetagenome_FD_207602 | JGI IMG/M metagenome (GOLD analysis project Ga0326728, IMG submission 207602) | Lab enriched peat soil microbial communities from McLean, Ithaca, NY, United States - MB31MN | ecosystem: Environmental > Terrestrial > Soil > Wetlands > Peat | place: USA: New York... | reverse complement strand
ACCAATCTATGCGAGAAGACGCGCGCCGAAGCGTTCGATCTGATGTTGCAGCACGCGGCGGAAATCGGCGGCAACGCCGTCGTCGGCGCCCGCTACGACGCCACCGAAGTGATGCAGGGCGTCACGGAAGTTCTGGCTTATGGGACGGCGGTGGTGGTGGAACCGGCAAAATAGCCTCAGGGACAACCCCACAGATTCGCAAGGAACGCGAATGATGAAGCCCCCGGCCGGGCCCTCTACTCGGAGTCAATGGCGGTGGTCTGTGCGGGTTTTCCCTTCCACAAAAAAGCACTTGACGTGTACTGTATGACAGTACATACTGGAGTGAGTGTTTCTCTCTTCCACATCACGCGCGTGGTGCGAAACTGCAGGCAGTGCCCATAGTGGCTGTATCCTGACCGCAGGGATCGCCAACTGCATTCAGCTTGAGGGCTGGATGCTCGCCGCGGAACAATTGGGAGGAACACTTTATGATCGCCCATTTTCGTCACAAGGGGCTAAGACAGCTCCATGAGGAAGGAAGCCCCAAGGGGGTGCCGTCCGCGATGGCCGACAAGCTGCGCAAGCTATTGTTTTCCCTTGAAACCGCCGAGGCGTTGGAACAGCTCGGACGGTTTCCCGGTTGGAAGTTGCATCCTCTTAAGGGTGACCGGAAAGGATCATGGAGTCTGACGGTGACGGGAAACTGGCGCTTGATTTTTCACGAACACCGCCAGCGATATCGATCTGATCGACTACCACTAGGAGGCCGAAATGCCCATGAAGAAGCCGCCCCATCCAGGCGACCTGATTAGGACCGAAGTCATTGATGCGCTCGGACTCAGCGTGTCGAAGGCAGCGGAGATTTTGCAAGTGCGCCGCGCCACGCTCTCCGACCTTCTGCACGGCAAGTCGGCGCTAACGCCGGAAATGGCGCTGCGCATTGAAAAGGCGTTTGGCCCAGACATGGATCATTTGCTACGGATGCAACTCGCCTATGACGTGGCGAAAACGCGGGAGCACTCACGGGGCATCTCAATCAAGCGATATGCTCCGGCCTGAACAGGGTGCCTGAGGTGGTCGCGTCCGCTTTATTCCTTATAGAGGAAGCCCGCGACAACCGTGGCCAGGATTGCGCCGATCCACGCGTCGAGCATCCAGCCTAGCGGCAACATGCGAGGAATCGGGGACCACGCTGCCTGGGCAAAGTTGGCGGGCACACCCACGCAGAAGCCGACGATCATTCCAATTTTGAGCGCGGTCTTGAGGCCGGCGCCAGCGGTGGCGCGGCTCCACGCATAGAGATACGCCAGAAGGATCGACATTACGAACAGCAGCAGAATCCACTGTCCGACAAAAAATGGATAGCGCGATTCCTTGAGGAACAATCCCTGTTTCTGCATGGCCGCGTAGAATGGGCGCTGCCGCAAATCAATAAAGGTACTCCATGCGCTCCACACCACTCCGCCAGCAATGCCGCCCAACCACACCCGAGTCGTATTCAGCTTCATCATGCCTCCGTGTTTTTGATCGACTTGAAATTCGGCACCAGTGTACTCCAGCGGGTCAAGAGGGAAAATCAGCCGCGACTAGCTAACACCGACTCGGCCCGAAATTTGGTCAACGCCCACTCTTTCGCAAGACTCTGCGCCTGTAGCGCCGGCTGCAAGCAAAAAAACAACAATTTCGCCCTCGGCGAACCATAGCCCTAAACACCATCCCTAGTGGTCATCTTTCTGATTAACCGCAACATTTAGGGCTTTGCACCTTGAGTCCCTCATCGTCGTCTCAACCTGAAACTTTCTTATTGACAACAAACCATTTAGGCGTAGGATGTGGGTGAAAGTGGTTGAAAGTGGAGTAAATATCAGAGGTTGTGGGCATCAATCGTAAGTTTCGAGGCGCCAGTGGTTTCAGTGACTGACACCGGCAAAAACGAGCCCAACGAACCCGAATCCACTTTTTCTGTGACTGCTTCTACCTCCCTCTGGGTAGCGGCCGTCATAGCAGCCACCCGTAGGCGGAGCCCAGTAACGAGCAGCGCACATGTTTCGCGGAAATCATCCAACGCGCGTCGACGAAAAGGGACGATTAAAAATCCCGGCGGAATTCAAGCGCGTGATCGACGAGAAATATGCCCAGAAATTTTACATCACGAGTCTGGATGGAAACGTTGCTCAAGTGTATCCCTTCGAGGAATGGGAGCGCATCGAGCAGAAGCTGGCGGCGCTGTCGACTTTTAATCCGACGAAGAAGAAGTTCCTGAATCGCACGAATTATTACGGGCAGGTCGTGGAGATGGACGGGCAGGGGCGCCTGCTGGTCCCGCAGATACTGCGCGAGTCGGCGCAGATTCGCGGGGAAGTGGCAGTGCTCGGCAATCTGACCTACCTGGAAGTGAGGAACCTGGAAGCGTTCCGCAAGGAGATCGACGAGCAGGCTTTCACGGATGAAGACACCAAGACGCTCGACGAATTGGGCATCTAGTGGGAACGGATTCAGATTCACCACACACCCCCGAGCGGGGTGGGCATGGAGCGGTTGGCCATGTCCCGGTTCTTTTAAAAGAAGCGATCGATTTTTTAGCCGTAAAGCGTGGCGGAACTTATCTGGATGCCACGGTGGGCTTGGGCGGGCACAGTTACGAAATCGCAAGACGCCTCGGCGCACCGGGACATTTGATTGGCTTCGATAAGGATCCCGCGGCGCTGGCAGTGGCGCAGAAAAATCTTGCGCCAGTCGATAGTCGTCAGTCGTTAGTCGTTAGCGAAGCAGCCTCCGAACGACCAACGACCAACAACCGACGACCGAGTTTAGATTGGCCGGAGATTACGTTGCTGCATCGGTCTTTTGCCGAACTTGCCAACGACCAACGACCAGCGACTATCGACGGCATCCTGGCGGATCTGGGCGTGAGCAGTTTGCAGCTTGGCGATCCGGCGCGCGGATTTAGTCTTCAGGCGGAAGGACCGCTGGACATGCGGATGGACCCGATGTCCGGCGAGACCGCCGAACAAGTGGTAAACCATATCGGCGAGCGCGAGCTGGCCGATGTGATTTACGAATTCGGTGAGGAAAGGAGGTCGCGGAGAATCGCCAGAGCCATTGTCCGGTCGCGGCCGATACGCACGACGAAGCAACTTGTCGAAGTGGTGTCAGCCGCGGCCCGGTCAATGAAACATGAGCGGATTCATCCGGCGACCCGTACCTTTCAAGCTCTCCGAATATTCGTAAACCGTGAACTGGACGATCTGAAAGCACTGCTGGAGGTGGCTCCCCAGGTGCTGAAGACGGGCGGAAGGCTGGTGGTGATCAGCTTTCATTCGCTCGAAGACAGGATCGTCAAGGATGCGCTTCGCGAAGGCGCGAGGCAGGGATGGTACAGGCTGCTGACCAAGAAGCCGGTGACGGCCAGCGCCGAAGAGACAGATCGCAATCCGCGGTCGCGCAGCGCCAAGATGCGCGCCGCCGAAAGAGTTTGAGCTGGTCTAAGTTTAAGTTCGCCCGGAGAAACTGCCGGGTTCCCGGCGCGGTGATGGTAAGGCGTGCCGGGGTAAGATTTTTAGAAAAAAACTCTGTGGTGGAGTTTTCCCGGAGCGGCCAATAAAACAGAACAAGGCCGCGTCCGTAGAAGAAAAACTGGAACTTTCGAAATGAAGTTTACAGGCACCCTGATCGAAGATTTGATGGCAACGGTCGAGCGCGCTGAACGGATGGCGCGGCCGGGCGAAGCCTTGATCGTGGCAGGAACGAGCGCCGGAGCAACGAGCGTTGCAGGCCCGGCGGTCGATCCCATGTTCATCGAAACATCGCTCCTCGAACCCTGGCTCGCTTCCGGCCGGGAAAACGCGGACTACGATCCCAAATTCGTTGGAGTGGCATAAATCATGAGCGCCGTGGCAATGCAAAGCGCAGTTTTTTCCAGCCGGCGCAAGTCTTACTGGCTGGGGACCCCGGAAATTTATTTCCGCAAGACCATCGACAACTCGCGCCTGGTTAAAGTCGAAGATCCGCGCCGCGAGCGCGAGATGAAGCACTTTGGACTGGCGCTGTGCCTGCTCTTCCTGCTGGTCATGGGATACGCGCTGCAGCATTTTCGCGCGATTGAATACGGTTATAAGATCGAGACGCTGCGCTCCGAGCGCGACAGCCTTACGGAAATGAACCGGGCCCTGCGCCTGGAAGAAGCGTCGCTGCGCGATCCGGAGCGGATCGATGTGATGGCGCGCAAGCTGGGCCTGCAATCGCCGCAGCCTGGGCAAGTGTTGCGCATGGACGCCGCCACCGATGCCGCCACGCCGGTCATGGCCAGCGTGACTCCGGTCGCGGTAGTGTCGGCGAGATAAATCGTGTAGAGACGGGGCTTGCCCCGTCTCACTCTGTGGCAGGAGACGCGGCAAGCCGCGTCTCTACGAGAAATCTAAGCGGCGGCTCTCTGGAGCCGCCGAAAGTTTCTGAGGATTGGAAGTGGCGGCGAGTCCATCTTCGAACGGCGCAAGATTCAGGCTCTACGCCTTGTCTGGATTCCTCTGCCTTTGGCTGCTGGCGATCTGCCTGCGGCTGGTCTATCTGCAAATATTTTGCTACGGCGATTTCGAGCGCCGCGCCCAGCACCAGCAGCAGCGCAGCTTCGATCTTTCGCCGAAGCGCGGAGTCATTTACGACCGCGCGGGGCGCGAGCTGGCGATGTCGATCCAGGTGGATTCGGCCTTCGTCGTGCCCTCGGAAGCTCCCGACCTCGCCAACACCGTTAGCCTGATAGCGCGCATTACGAACGACGATCCTCGCGTCGTGCTCGCCGATTGCCGCGCCCACAAGACTTTCTGCTGGGTGGCGCGCAAGGCCGACGCCGAGGCGATTGAGCGCATTCGCGCGCTGAATCTGCAAGGCGTCCACTTCCAAAAAGAGCCCAAGCGTTTTTATCCCAAGCGTGAACTGGCGGCGCAAGTCCTGGGTTACGTCGGCACCGACGATCAGGGCTTGAGCGGACTGGAGCGGCAATTCAACGAGCAACTCCAGGGCAAGCCCGGCAAGCTGATGATTTCCGTCGACGCGCGCAAGCGTTGGTTTGCCAGTGTCGAGAAAGAATCCGAGTCCGGCGACAGTCTTGTCCTCACCATCGATCAGAACATCCAGTACATTGCCGAACGCGAACTGGAGCGCGGGATGGAAGAGACGCACGCGATAGCGGGTACGGCGATCGTGGAGAATCCGCGCACCGGCGAAATTCTTGCCCTCACCAACCGGCCCACCTTCAATCCGAATCTGCGGAAGGAAATCAAGAACGATGCGCTGAAAGACCGCGCCGTGAGCGACATTTACGAGCCCGGCTCGACATTCAAAATGGTGACCATCTCCGCCGGCCTGGAAGAAAAAGTCACCCGTCCCGACGAAATGTTCGACTGCCAGATGGGATCGATCGTCATCAACGGCATGCGCATCCGCGACAGCAGGCCGCACGGCATGCTTTCGGTCGCCGACATTATTGCGGAGTCGAGCGATGTGGGCGCCATCAAAGTCGCGCTGCGGCTCGGCGATCAGCGCTTCTACAAATACATTCGCGCTTTCGGATTTGGGCAGCAAACCGGGATTGAGCTTCCCGGTGAAACGCGCGGCCTGACGAAGCCGGTGGAACGCTGGTCGAAAGTTTCGATTGGCGCAATCTCGATGGGCCAGGAAATTGGCATTTCGCCGTTGCAGCTCGTTTCCCTGATTTCGACGATCGCCAACGATGGGGTGCATGTTCCGCCGCGCATCGTGGCCGGCACGCTTCCGCCGCAGAACGCTCCGCAGAATACTCCGCAAACCATCGCCTTCCAGCCTGCGGTGGGGACGCGCGTGATTTCATCGCTGACCGCGGCCCAGATGCGCCAGATGCTGCAGGGAGTGGTACTGCACGGTACCGGACGCAAAGCCCTTCTCGAAGGTTACAGTTCCGCGGGCAAGACCGGCACGGCGCAGAAAGTCGACCCAGCCACGGGAGCTTACTCGAAGACGAAGTATGTGGCGTCTTTTGCCGGCTTCGCTCCCATCAACGATCCGCAAATTGCGGTGGTCGTGATTCTCGACTCCGCCGTTGGCTTGCATCAGGGAGGCCAAGTCTCGGCGCCGGTCTTCCAACGCATCACGCAGCAGGCGCTCGAATATTTGCACGTTCCGCATGACGTGCAGCTTCCACCCAGCCGCCAGGTGTTGCTGGCTCGCCGCAATGTTCCGGACGCGAGCCTGGAAGAAAGCTCGCCCGATCATCTCGGCGAAAGTCTGGATATGGCCGAAGCCAACGAAACGCCCGCCACTCCAGCCGCCGCCAAGCCCGGCACCATTGCGGCGCAGGTAGTACCCGCTGCGCAGACCACCGCGATGAGAGCGGCCGCGAGTCCGCCCGCTCCACCTCCGCTTGCCACGCCATCGAGCGGACAGGCTTCGAGCGGACAATCTCCGTTCGGGCAACCTTCGTTCGGGCAACCCGGGAATTCACCCACGCAGAAATTGCCGGCTAGCGGAACGGTAATGCTTGACGTGGAAGAGGGAGGAATCGAGGTGCCGTCGTTCCTCGGCAAGAACCTGCGCGTTGTCCTGGAAGCCGCACAAGACGCAGGGCTCGATCTCGACGCCATCGGCAGCGGCGTGGCCCGCGAACAATCGCCCCAGCCCGGAGCGCGCGTCGCGGCGGGATCGCGCGTAGTGGTGAAGTTTGGTAGATAGGTATTGTTTTCCCTGTGTGCCTCTGTACCTCTGTGGGTCAAGTTCTTTCGTCCACTCTTTCGTCAACGAGTTCTTTCGTCAACAACGGCAGTCCCCCCAAAGGTACCGATTCTGAAAAACTGTTGCCGTTTCCACAGCCGAAGGGGGTAAGCTAACGGCTATGGGAGTGTCGGTGTCGGTGCTGGCTAGCGGCAGTCGCGGAAATTGTGCGCTGGTCGGGACGAGCGCAACGCGGATTCTGGTGGATGCCGGTCTTTCCGGGCGCGAAACTTTCAAGCGGCTGAACGCGCTCGGTGAGCGCGCCGAGGAAATTTCCGCCATCCTGATTACGCACGAACACTCCGACCATGTTGCGGGATTGCAGCGTCTGGCGGCCAAGCTGAATGTGCCGGTCTTCCTCACCGCGCCTACGCATCAAGCCTGGAGCCGCGCCGTGCGCGACAGCGACGCTAAGGGGGCGCTTCCCGAGCCGCCGAAATTGCAGCATTTCTCCGCTGGGCGCGGCTTTTCTGTGGGCGATATCGAGGTCATGCCCTTCACCATTCCGCACGATGCCGCCGATCCGGTGGGCTTTACGTTTCACGCGGAGGGCGTGAAGATCGGTTTTGTCACCGATCTGGGCTACATGCCGGCCAGCGTGCGCAACCATTTGCAGGGCTGCAACGTATTAGTGATGGAATCGAACCACGATGTCGAGATGCTGCGCTCGGGGCCGTATCCGTGGTCGGTGAAGCAGCGGGTGATGAGCCGGGTGGGGCATCTGTCGAATGAGGCGCTCGCGGAATTCTTCTCCAGCGACTATGATGGAAGTGCCGAATACTTGGTTTTGGCGCATTTATCTGAACAGAATAATCATCCCGAAATCGCGCGAGCGGCGGCGGAACAGGCGCTCGGCGGCCGTCAGGGGCTGGGGCACAGCCGTGTGCTGCTCGCGGCCCAGGCGGAAGCTCTGGAACCGATCCGGTTATAGCCTCTTATGAGCGATTGCGTGGAACCCATCGTAGGGAAAATCCTCGCGGGCTGGCGCTACGATATTTCCGGCCTGGCTCCGGAGATGCGTGGGGACTACGAACTGCATTTCGCCAGTTGCGAACATTGCCGCAGCCGCCAGAAACTGCACCGCATCGTCGACATTTCTCTGATTGTGCTGGCGTCGGTGTCGGCAGCGGTGTTTCTGCTGGCGTTTGCGCTGGTTCATTATTTTGAGCCGCGCCACGCTTTTTGGCTCGAGGTGGGCGCACTCGGGGGCTTTGCCCTGTCGGCGCTGATCTGGCTGGTCGTGGCCGTGGCGACTCCCGCGCCCATGGTGATGGTGGATGTGGCCAAGCTCGGGGCGCGGCGTGTGCATGACCGGCTGCCGCCGGAGATCCGCGAGCGCCTGCCGGAAGAAATACGGGTGAAGATCACGGGATCGTAAAGGCGCCTGCCGCTCTGGCTGTGAGCGCCTAATAAGTGGCATGGTGGAGTGACGGGCGTCCTCGCCCGTCCAGCGGTGTGCTCAACGCTTCACCGGCAGGCTGGTTGATCTTATTTGTTGGGAGCGGGAGCGTCGGTCGTGGCCTCGGGCGGGGCCGTCAGCTTTTTCACGTCGTCCACAAGATAGGCCATCGCTTGATCGAAGTTCTTGCGCGCTGTGCTATCCAGGATTGCGTCTTCTACGTCCTCGTTGAATGCCCACAGCACAATATGGGTCTTCGGATCCAGGATCAGCAAGTGTAGTTGCCATAATACTGGGTTACCGTATCCGAAAAGACCTTTCTGGGCAGTGAAAATGATATAGCGGACTTCGAAAACCAAATCGGCGTCGGCGGGCGCGGGTACCAGTTCATATTTTCCCCAACTCTGCATGGATGCGTAGAACGCGTTATATGGCAGGTTAGGAATGTTTGTTTCTGCATTGCTTTCCCCATTGGAGATAAACACTTTTTTACCCGTGAGGATTTGTATGGGCACCGGAGCCGAGGGCGGATCGGCCACTTTCTTTGCGGTGGCGATTGGGATGGCTAGCAGGGCTATCACGGCAGCGATACAGAGGGTCCCGATGCTGGCGATTTTCGACATGCTTTCTCCTATGAAAACGCGATTGGAAACTTAAAGTTGGTCTCGCGTCTCCATGCCCATTGTAATGTAGACCTCTTCGCGCGAGACGCTCTGATGACTCCAACACGAAATCAAACAGCATGTTGTGCGCTTCGCAAGTTTTCGCGCGTAAAGCTTTGTGAAGATTGGCTAGAGCGTTCGCCACGGACACTCTGGAGTTAGTTTTCCAAGCGTTTGCCTTGTTTTTGGCGTGCTGGCAACTTCGATTCCCTTTGTGCAGCGCCTCCGGAACTCCTTACAACCGAGGCGCGGCGCGCTGTTTGTGATCTAGCACCACACTCGGGATTGTCCAGATCACTATTATCGGTGACCCGAGTCACGGTCTGGAATCCACTTCTCGGCTAACATCGCAAAGTCTATCTGCAATAAGGCCGATCCGCCTGCCGCTCCTGTGACGCGCAGAGTGAAGTAGGTACGCGACAGAAAGACGAAGGCGGCGGTGGCTCGCTCCAGAGGAGGGCTATGCATACGCTATCGTCGGAACGCCGCAAGGTGGAAGAGCAGGCGTTCATGGATGGAGTCATCAATCGCCGCAGCGGCCGCCCCGGCGCGTTGCTAGGCATACTGCAAACTGTCCAGGACCACAACCCCCACAAGTACCTTCCGCTGGACACGCTGCGCTACATCGCCACCAAGACGCAGATACCATTTTCGCGCGTTTACAGCGTCGCCACTTTCTACGCTTTGTTCAATCTGCAACCCCAAGGGGACAACACCATCTGCATCTGCCGCGGCACCGCCTGCCACACCCGCGGTTCCCGCAATCTGCTGCAGAGCGCGCGCCTCGAACTCAAACTTGGCTTGGAGGACCCGGGCGACACCAGCGACGGCGACAAGGTCCTGCTCACTACGCCCGACCAGAAATTTACCGTGCGCACGGTAGCCTGCTTTGGCCAGTGCGCCATGGCCCCGGTGGTGGAAGTGAATCATCGCATCTGCGGCCATGTCAACGAGCGCACTCTGGAACGCGAAATTCAAACGATTCAGAAAGAGAGCGAGTAGCGATGCCTCGAAATCGAATTCAAGACATTGGAGCTTTCAGTGCGGTGCGAGAAGCGGGGCTGGCCAAGCTGCTTCCCCCTGTGCCGCGGGTTGCGATCGGGATGGGAACTTGTGGCCGCGGCAATGGCGCCGAGGGTTTGCAGCACGCCTTTGCCGAAGCCATCCAGCACACCGGAATGGATGTCTTGCTGACCAGCGTCGGCTGTTTCGGCTCTTGCTTCGAGGAGCCGCTGGTGAATGTGCGGCTGCCCGGCAGTCCGCTGCTGATCTTGCGGCGGGTGCAGGCCGACGATGCCGAGCGCATCCTGCACGATCTTTCCACGGGAAAGGTCGCTCCCGAACATATCTGCTGCAAGATCGAGGAATGGGACCACATCACGGCCAACGTGAGATATGGACGCGGCTATCCGGAAGTGACGGCCTGGAACGATGTCCCGTTTTTCAAGGGACAGAAGAAAATCGTCCTGCGGAACTGCGGACTGATCAATCCGGACGATATCGAGGAATACATCGGCATCGGCGGATACCAGGCGCTGTACAAGGTCCTGATCGACGGCCGTCCCGAGGGTGTGATCGAGCAGATCAAGGCGTCGAAACTGCGCGGGCGTGGCGGGGCCGGGTTCCTGACCGGCAATAAGTGGGAGTTCCTCGCCAAAGCCAAGTCCGAGCACAAGTACATCATCTGCAATGCCGACGAGGGCGATCCCGGCGCTTACATGAACCGCAACGAGATCGAGAGCGATCCGCATTCGCTGCTCGAAGGCATGATCATCGGCGGCTACGTTATGGGCGCGACCGAGGGCATCGTCTACGTTCGCGCCGAGTATCCGTTGGCCGTGCATCGGCTGAACCGCGCCATCGAGCAGGCGCAAGAATATGGCATGCTCGGCGACAACATTCTGGGGCGTGGATTTAAGTTCAACATCGAAGTGGTCGAAGGCGCCGGCGCTTTTGTTTGCGGAGAAGAAACAGCCCTCATCGCCTCCCTCGAAGGCGAAGCGGGACGGCCTCGGCCTCGGCCCCCGTTCCCCGCCCAGAAGGGGCTCTGGGGCCATCCCACCAATATCAATAATGTGGAGACCTGGTACAACATCACTCCCATCATCACTCGCGGCCCGGCTTGGTTCAGCGAAGTGGGCAGTCCGAAGAGTTCGGGGACCAAGGTATTTTCGCTGGTCGGCAAAGTGAAGAACACAGGACTGGTGGAAATGCCGCTGGGCACGCCGCTGAAAACTTTCGTCTACGACATCGGCGAAGGCGGAATTGCCGGACACGCCGTCAAGTCGGTGCAGACGGGCGGTCCCTCGGGTGGATGTATTCCGCTGGAGATGTTCGACACGCCTGTGGACTATGAGAGCCTCTCGCAACTGGGCTCGATCATGGGCTCGGGCGGCATGGTGGTCATGGATGAAGAAAACTGCATGGTGGATGTGGCACGCTACTTCATCGAGTTCACGCACTCCGAATCGTGCGGCAAGTGCATCCCCTGCCGTGTCGGTTTGAATAAATCGCTGCGCATCCTGAATCGCCTGACCGAGGGTGCCGGGACCATGCACCACATGGAGTTGCTGGACGAGTTGAGCCGCTACGTACGCGAGTGCTCGCTCTGCGGACTGGGGCAGACCGCGCCCAACCCGGTGCTGACCACGCTGCGCCATTTCCGCAACGAATTCGAGGACCACATTGTCGCCCGCCGCTGCCAGGCCGGAGTGTGCGAGGAATTGGCCCTTTCGCCCTGCGAAAACAGTTGCCCGCTGCACATGAATATTCCGCGCTTCTTGCAGCTCTACAAAGAGCAGCGCTTCGAGGAAGCGTTCGAATCCGTCATCATGGACAATCCTCTCCCGTCCTCCACCGGACGGGTTTGCCAGCATCCCTGCGACAACCGCTGCCGGCGGCAGACCTTGGATGAAGCGGTGAACATGCGCGAAGTGCATCGCTTCATTGCCGATTCCGTCTACAACTCCGAGCGCTGCGACGCAATGTTCAAGCGCGTCATGGCGCGCAAGCTCGACCCCACCGGCCGCAAGATCGCCGTGGCCGGCGCCGGGCCGGCGGGACTGACCGCGGCGTTCTACCTCGCCATGCTCGGTCACGACGTTACCGTTTACGACAGCAAGGCGGAAGCCGGTGGAATGCTGCGCTTCGCACTGCCCGAGTACCGGCTGCCGAAGAGCGCTTTGCATCGCGAGATCGAATTGATCGAGAAACTCGGCGTGAAGTTCATCTTCAACACGCGCGTGGGATTCGATATTTCGCTGAACGACCTGGACGATCGCTTCGATGGAGTCATCATCTCGATCGGGACCTGGAAAGAGTCGTGGGTGTATCAGCCCGGCACGGAACTGAAGGGCGTTTATCCGGCGCTGATTTTCCTCGAGGCTGTGGCGCGGGGCGAAGACGTGCCCATCGGCCGCAAGGTCGCGGTGATCGGAGGCGGGAACGCCGCCATCGATTCCGCCCGCACCGCGCTGCGCAAGGGCGCGGACGTGACCGTATTCTACCGCCGCGAAGTCAAAGACATGCCGGCCATTGCGGAAGAAACCCACGCCGCCAGGGAAGAGGGCGCGAAGTTCGCCTTCCTGGCCGCGCCGCACCGCGTGATTGGCGACCCCAAGGGGAACGTCAAGGCGATTGAAATCGTGAAGACCCGGCTCGGCGAGTACGATAAGTCCGGCCGCCGCAAGCCGGTTCCGACCGACGAGATCCAGCGTTACGATTGCGATTCCGTGATCTTCGCCATCGGCGAAAGCGTGGACCTCGATTTTGCCCGCGCTTCCGGCCTCAGCCTGAAAGAGAACGGGACGATCGAAGTCGATCGCTTCACCCTCGAAACCAGCCGTCCGCACTTTTATGCCGGAGGCGATGTCATTACCGGCGCCTCCAATGTCTCCAATGCCATGGCCTACGGGAAACAGGCCGCCCGCAGCCTCGACGTCCAACTGATGGAAACCAACCGCTGGGACAAGATTTTCCCGGCATTCGAGTATGAGCAGACGCCGCCCGAGGAGCCCAGTTCCAGCCATCGCCACAACGGACACATCATCGCACCGAGCGCAAGATCTCGTTGCAATGCCGAGGTGGTGACCGGATTGGTCCACGAAGAGGTGATGGAGGAATCTTGCCGCTGCCTGCGTTGCGACGTGAAGGCCGCTAACCCAAGTTAGTAACTATAGTTAGTAGCTGTAGTCAGCAACTCTAGTTAGTAACTGAAGTTGGGAACTCTAATTAGGAAGGAGCGATCGCTTGGCTCAGAAAAAATTGTCAATTCGCATCGATGGAGAGCTGATCAGCGCCTTGGAGGGCCAGACCATTCTGGAAGCCGCCAAGGCCAACGGCAAGTACATTCCAACTCTCTGCGACTTGGATGGACTGACTCCGGTCGGTGCTTGCCGCATCTGCATCGTGGAAGTTTCCGGCGTCGGCCGCCTGCTTCCGGCGTGTACCACACCCATCCAAGAGGGCATGTCGGTGACCACCAACTCGCCCAAGCTTACCCTCTACCGCCGGATCTCTATCGAGCTTCTCTTCGTCGAGCGCAACCATGTGTGCGCCGTGTGCGTCTCCAATGGCCATTGCGAACTGCAATCGATGGCCACCGCCCTCGGCATTAACACCGTGCGCTTCGCCTACAACTATCCCAAGCTCCCCGTCGATCTCTCCCATCCCCGGTTTGTGCTCGATCACAACCGGTGCATTTTGTGTACCCGTTGCGTGCGGGTGTGCGCGGAGCTGGAGGGCGCCCACGTTTGGGACCTCAATTCCCGAGGCATTCACGCCAGGATCGTCAGCGATATGAACCAGAAGTGGGGCGAGTCCGCCAGTTGCACCAACTGCGGCAAGTGTGTGCAGGCTTGCCCCACCGGCGCTTTGGCCGAGAAGGGCCGGGCCGTGCAAGAGATGGTGAAGAAGGACGACAGCATACGGTCGCTGGCGCATCGCAGAGAGGTGCAAGCATGAAAAAAGTGAAAGTGGCGACCGTTTGGCTGGATGGGTGTTCGGGTTGTCACATGTCGCTGCTCGACATGGATGCTGTCATCATTTCGCTGGCCCGCAAGATCGACATTGTTTATGGGCCGCTGGTCGACGCGCAGGAATTTCCCGAGGATGTGGACGTCACGCTGGTCGAAGGCGCCGTCAGTTCCCAGGAAGACTTGAACAAGCTGCAAAAGATCCGCCAGCGCACGAATTTGCTCATTGCGCTGGGCGACTGCGCCGTGACCGGCAATGTGCCGGCCATGCGCAACTCGATTCCCGTCAACAAACTTCTGCAACGCATTTATGTGGAAGGCGCGCAGGAGGGCAAGATCGTACCGACTTACGGCGTTCCTCCACTGTTGAAACATGCGCGTCCGCTGCGTGAATTCGTCAAAGTCGATTTATGTTTGCCCGGCTGTCCTCCTCCCGCCAAGAGCATAGCGGGTGTTATTACCAACTTACTCGAGGGAAAGAAGCCGGACGCCAATCTCACGGTGAAGTTCGGATAAGGAGAGCCCGATGAAGCGCATCACGATCGATCCCGTCTCTCGCATCGAAGGCCACGCGAAAATCGTCATTCTAATGAATGACGAAGGCCGAGTTACCAACACGGAGTTCCATGTAACTCAGGTGCGGGGTTTCGAGAAATTCACCGAAGGGCGGCCTTACTACGAGATGCCTGGGATCACGTCCCGCATCTGCGGCATCTGCCCGGTCAGCCACATGCTGGCTTCGTCGAAAGCCTGCGACCAGATCATGGCCGTGCGCATCCCGCCGGCGGCGAAGAAACTTCGCGAGTTACTGCACTGCGCCCAGACCGTGCAGTCGCATGCGCTCAGCTTTTTCTATCTATCGTCGCCGGACTTGCTCTTGGGCATGGATTCCGACCCCGCCACGCGCAACGTGCTGGGCGTGATCGCGGCCCATCCCGAAATCGCTCGCGATGGCATTGAGCTGCGCAAGTTCGGCCTGCAAGTCATTGAGGGTCTGGGCGACGAACGCGTCCATTCCTCGTGGGTCGTGCCCGGAGGCGTGGAAATTCCGCTTTCGAGCGCAACCCGCGACCGCTTTCTCGCCGAGATCCCAGCCGCCAAGGCGATTGCCGACCGCACCCTCCAGTTTTTCAAGGGAGCGTTGGACAACTACAAGGAAGAGATCTCAAACTTCGGCAACGCGCCCAGCATGTATGCCGGACTGGTGGACGCCAAGGGCAACCTGCAACTTTACGACGGCGGATTGCGCTTCCGCGACGCCAAGGGCAAGATCGTCGAAGACCATATCGCCTCGGAGGACTACGCGACTTACATTGGCGAAGCCAGCCTGCGCGAATCTTATCTCAAGGCTCCTTACTTCATGCCGAAGGGGCCCGTGGACGGCGTGTACCGCGTCGGCCCGCTGGCCCGGCTCAATGTCGCCGATGCCTGCGGCTTTCCCAAGTCCGATGCCGAGTTGAAGGAATTCCACGAGCGTTTCGGCGCTCCGGCGCCTAGCTCGTTCTTGTTCCACTACGCGCGGCTGATTGAAATCGTCTACGCGCTGGAAAAGATGGAAACGTTGCTCGCCGATCCGGGAATTCTGGAAACGCACATCCGCGCCACTGCCGGCGTGAACTCGCTGGAGGGCGTGGGTATCATCGAAGCGCCCAGGGGCGTGTTGATACACCATTACAAAGTCAACGACGATGGCGCCATCGTTTGGGCCAATCTCATCGTCGCCACCGGCCACAACAACTTCGCCATCGGACGCAGCGTGCAGCAGGTTGCCGAGCATTTCGTCAAGGGAGATAAGTTGCAGGAAGGCATGTTGAACCGGGTGTCGGCCGTGGTCCGAGCCTATGACCCGTGCCTAAGTTGCTCAACTCATGCCGCGGGCGAGATACCTCTGCGCATCCAACTCAAGAACGGCAACGGGGAAGTGGTGGACGAAATCTCGCGGTCGTAGAGGACGCTGTTCGTCGTTCGCTATTCGCTTTCTAGGTCGGAAGTTCGGCGACTGATGCGGGGAGCGATTTTTCCCATTTTGACTATAGTTACCAATTGGTTAACACAGTTAGATATTGCGAAAAATAATTAACCACTGATCTTTTAGAATCATTGAGTTAGAGAGAATTTCCTGGTAAATCTTTGGTTCTAAAGGGCTAATTTGCAAAATCTAGACAACAAAGGAGTTACAAGCCTCATTCTTGAGGCCTGGCCTTTAGAATCAAGGAGTTGGACTTACTAAGTCGAGCAAAATCTAGATTTCAAAGAACTTAGGGACAATTGCTCCTACAGGCTCGCTGGTCTGTAGCTAAGTTCTATTATAGCGCATGGTGTCAAGTGAAGCGAATCTAGGCTGCTGTGAACGTAAGCAACTACCGAGCTACACTTGGCTTGGGCTTAAACACAAGGGTTTCGACTACAGCATAGCTATCGTCTCCCCACGGTTGAGCAAATTGTTGGCGCCTCGCCGTAAAAACATTTCAAAGCCTTGATCGTCGAAGTCGAACCGCCTTTTCGCGAAGAGCCGGGCGAGTATCCTACGATATTTATCCTGGACTGTTTCTTCAGCCGGATTCTCGTCTTGTTGTACCGAACTTACCCCAAAATCCGAAAGGGAGCGTCCGCCTTTATAGTCGACGACGATCAGCTTGTAGAGTTGATGATTCTCTGCCAAACCTAAGGCGAGAAGGTACCTAAAAAACGAATCGCTTGCCGGCATGGAGTAGCCGATGATGCAAATTCTTGTCGCGGCCTTTAGCTCCTTGACAGCCCTGGCCCACACAGGCCGCATGATGTCCTGATACTCGCTCTTGTCCCACGATGGCGGAACGAGGAGTAGCCGCCAATCGGATTTCCCACAATGTTTACACTGAATTGATCCGAATGGGAAGAGGCTCGTCGCCGCCTCCTGCCATACCGACGGCTTCCGACAGCCTGTACACACGACCCAGTTAGTAGAGCCGTGGAGCTTTAGGAGGGGAACGCCCTTCTCGTTCGCATCATCCGCGAGCCCATAGGCGGGCGAAATTCCTGCCTTCTTAAGCGCCTCGTCAAGGACGACATCGTAGTTGAATGTGATAACTAAATTGGAACGACATAGCGCCTTTTTGGGGTCGTCATATTTGCCTGCCAGAAGGTTAGCAAAATGCTGATACATCTCGCAATGAAAGTAATCGCCACCTCCTCGTTGCTGATCACGCGGAACTGAGCTGTGCCAAGGTAAAGGAACAGTCTTGTAGTTGTTGTGTGCCGTTAAACTTATCCATTGCCTGGGCGGATTGCGCTCGGTCGCAAGTTGCAGCGTCTTTGCAATCAGGTAGACTGTAGCGTCCCGCGTATCCGCCGCGTCGGGATTCAAACGGTGAGACATCTCAACAAGACCGAAAAGTTCTTCGATGTTGTCCAGGTCGATCTCGAACTTCTCCCGCGCCTGGGCTACCTTCTTTTTGAAATCGAATACCTTCTGAAAAAGCTGCCTCTCTTAGGGGGCAAGACCGGAGTCGGGGTCGTCAAAGAGTTCGCGGGGAACGTCAAGGAAGTCCCGGATGACTGGGGCCCCCGCGGCAGCGGAGAAGCCCGCTCCAAGAATGAATACGTTACGATCTGATGCTTCGATGGGCATAGCGAACTCCGAAGGTAGTGTATCTCAACTGCACTGAGTCCCTCAGGGGCTAAAGCCCGCATTTTTGGCGTTGAGCGGCACGACTGAAGTCGTGCCCTACCCAAAACCCGACCGCGGCTTACAGTAACCATGAAACCGGTCTAAGAGCTAACAGCTAATAGCCAACAGCCGCGCCTCTAGTTTTCGCTCTCGACCGGCTTCGCCTTAGGAGCGGGGAGCGCCTTCGCGGGATTGCCCGGTTTTGCTGGTGTGGCGGGGGGAGTCGGCGGAACTGGCGGCGCAGTAACTGCAACCGCGCCCTTGCGGATCTCGATCGCTCCCTTGTCGCAGTTCATAACTAACTGCGGGCCATTGGTCCCGATGGAACCGCTGGCGCTCGATTGATTGTCGTGATTGTCGGCTTTGATCTCGTCGAAGTCGCTTTCGATTTCTCCTTCGTGGGTACGCGCCTCGACTTTGATCGCCGTCTTCGGCGGAATCGAAACCTTCACGTCGCCCTTGCGGTTATCGATCTGGATGTTCCCCGGCTTTTGCAGTCCGACCGAGACCGTCCCGTTGGAGTCTTCGAGGCGCAGATCGCCCGAAAAGCCTTCGAGCGAAATGTCTTTCGAGCGCGTGGTCAGGCGCATAGGGCCGAGCAGAGAATCGGCGCGCAAGTCGTCGGAATCGAGGTCGAGGCGGCCATCGAGGCGGGAGAATTCCATGTCGGTGCGCGACGAATGGAAGCTGACCATCTGGCTGACGCGCGCCAGCCGGGTGGTCTCATAGAACTCGCCGTTGAGATGGACCGAGCCCTCCACATCTTCGACCGCGACTTGGTTGGCGTGGCCCTGAATGTTCACATCGCCCTTCACCTGTCCTACCCGGACGGTACCGCCTTCCAGGTTGAGCGAGATATTTCCGGTGTGGTTGTTAATATTGACTTCGCCGCGACGGTGGGTGACGTCAACGTTGGCGGCCATGCCCGTGACCGTCACATCGCCTCGTCTCGAGGCGATGGTCAGCGCGGTATTGGCGGGCACATAAATATCCATGTCGGTGGTCACGCCCTTGTCGCCCGCGCCCTGGGTGTTGGCGTTGAGGGTGACGATCTTGTCGACGACGGCGATCTCGGGCTTGGTTTTGCGGTCGTAAATTTCGGCGTCTTTTTCTTCTTCGGCGCGGATTTTTTTGCGCACGGAAACTTTTATGGTTTTGCCATCCGCCACGTTGACGGTGATGGAGCCGCGTTCGTCGTCGACGTGCAGAATAGCGCCGGCGGGAATCTCCTGCGTGAGTTCGTCGCTGTAGTCGAAGGTGGTGCCGCCAAAGATCTCGTTCAGGTCTTCATCGTCGCCAAGCTGAATGCCGAGGTCGTGCCAGTTCCAACGAGAGGCTTGAGTGGCGGCCAAGCCGGTCGTGATGAGGAAGAGCATGAGGAAAACGCCGCCGACGCCAATGCCGCGGGCGGGCTGGCCTAAGCGCTTGGCCTCTTCGTATTCGATCAGCTTGATCACGCCCCACAGGATCAGCAGAGCAGGCCAGTAGCGGGCGTAGAGCGATCCGAGAGTGTGGATATCGAGGACCCGCATGGTTCCGAGCAGGAACAGCACTCCCAGCAGGATCAGCACGACGGGCCCGGCGATGGAACGATGCGGAGGGCGCGGAGTTGGCGGAATTATTGGGCTAGCCACGGTTCACCTCACTTGTTGGTGGTGCGGGTGGTACGGGCGGAGCCGGCGGCACCGGAGGAATTGGGCCTCCCGGTGGATTTGCGCCCAGACCCGTGAACGGAATGTGTCCTTCCGTCGATGCCGTTCCTTGCAACAGCTTTACGCCGCCGACCACCAGGAGAATCACCGGCCAAGTGCGGTCGAAGTCCACCACATGCCAGTTTTCCAGCATAAACAAGCCGCCGATGGTCACAAGCATCGCCGGGCCCATGAGCCGCCGAGTACGGCAGCGCGCGCATCCGCAGCCCGAACGGCACGGCCCCAGCAGTCCCCAATTGCGGGCAAACAGCCAGAAGCCGAGCCCGATCAAGATCAGCGGCCAGAAGCGATCCAGGCCGTAGTCGGTCAGGCCCATGGTGTGGAGCAGAAAGAGCACGCCCAGCGCAATCAGCACAACCGCGCCCGTCGGGATTTTGCTCGCCTCGATTCTTCCCCCTCCGCCAAAAGTTGCTGCCAAGCCGAAGGGGTCCGGTAACGGCTGCGCCATCTGGATGGCCTTGGCCGAGCGCACCGCATCGAAGATCTGGTAGATGTAGAAGAAGCTGATGGCGATGCCGCACATAACGCCGAGCGCTTCGCTGTGCCCGTTGTCGCTGGCGCTGATTCCGGCGATCAGCAGTCCGAAGATGCCCAGGTGTGCCAGCCCCTTGGCATATTGGCCAGTGTAGACGGCGCCCACGCCGAAGGGAAAGAATCCGGCAAGGATTCCAGCCACGGCCGGGTTGGGGCCGCTGCCGATTGCCGGAGGAGGAGGCGGTGGAGGGACCTGTCCGGACGCTGCCGGAGTGTACGCCGGATTGATCGTCGGCGGGGCAAAGCTGCCGGGAACGGATCCAGGCGTCGCCGCCGGAATGCCTTCCATTTTCGTTCCCAGACAGTCCTCGCAGTAGATCACTCCTCGCACGGGACGCGTGCAGTTTCCGCACAGTGGCTTCCCGCAAGTGCGGCAATAGGCCACTGCCGGTGCATCGGCATGATTGGCGCAGTTCATACAAACCTCCGATTGGCGGTCGCCGTCACGGCAGGCGCGGCATTTCCCACCCCATTCCGCAGCGCGGCCAACACCGGCTGGTTGTAGTCCTTCGAGTAGTTGCGGTCCTGTCTCTGCTCAGGTTGCCCGCTGGTGTTGTTCTTGCGATTTTCTTTTTGTTCTTTTTCCCGGTATTCGGGGCTGGGCTCGGCGGGAGTGTTGGCCCGCTTTAGTTCGCGCAGCTTCGATTCGATCTCATACACGAAACGGATATTGTCGTAGTACTTTACGACCTTGATTTGCGCGTCGTTGTACGCATGACGCACCGCCGCCGGCCGCAGCGAGACTTTTGCCACGTCCTTCGGCTTCACGCCCAGCAGGCTCAGCGCCAGCGAGAAGGTAAAGAAGATCATGCCGAACGACATCACAAAGCGCGGCTGCCGGACAAAAGCCGCCAAAGGCGTGAAGAAGGAATCCCACCATTCCCTTGTCCGCTCGCCGAACGGGGCCGCGCTGCCGTCGCGCGCCGCCTGGGGCCGCGTGCTCACGACTCCACTGGTAGCTGCCAGAATGTTGTGCACTAGATTCACCGGTGGCTCGACCGGCTCCAACGTCCGCAGCCATTGCCGCCCAGCCTGCGCGTCCGCGAACAGCGGACCGCAAACCACGCAGACGCGCCGATGAGCGTCAAAGCTCTCCTTGCGGGCCGGGCTCAACTGTCCGGCGTCTTCCAAGGCGTCGCTCAGCAGCGCCTCGAATTCCGTGCATTCCATCCCGTGTTTGATTGTTTCCGACATCAGATCACCTGCCTATATGTACGTTGTAGGAGACGCGCTAGTTCCGCTCGTCCCCGGTTAATTCTCGACTTCACGGTCCCTTCTGGGACCCTCAAAGCGGTTGCGATCTCGCGATAGTCCATGTCCTGCAGGTCTCTCAGAATCACCGCCTCGCGCAGCTCCGGAGACAGTTTTTGCAGCGCCAAATGCACCATTTCCCGCGTTTCGCGGCTCTGCGCTTGCACATCCGGCGCCAGCCCGCAGTCCGCAATCCGCTCGCTCAGGGGCAGCGCATCTTCATGTCCGGAGGGCGCCGAATCGAGCGAATCCGTGATGCGGTCTCCTTTAGATTTGCGGAAATGGTCCACCAGCAGGTTGCGCGTGATGGTGGTTACCCAAGTCATGAACGCGCCCTTACCAGAGTCATAAGTGTTCAGCGTACGATACATCTTGATAAAGACCTCTTGTGTGAGGTCCTGCGCGTTGTCGGAATCCCCGGCGAAGCGGTAGCAAACGTTGTAGATCCGCCGGTGATAGCGCTGCACAATTTCTTCCCAGGCCGCGGCATCGCCCCCTACGCAGCGACGGACCAGCAATCCGACAACCTGGGCTTCTTCCAAAATCAAACTCCCCGAACTCCGCTTGACCGCCTACCGCCGCTCCCGCAAATTCATGACATCAATTACGCTGTCATCAATTATGCTGTCATCCTGAGCGAAGCGAAGGACCTGCTGTATTTGCCCGCGCGCTGCACAGATCCTTAACAGCACAGTAGAAGTACGTTTCTGTAAGCCCGGAAGTTCCCTTAAATCATGGAGCTAGCGATTGTAACAGGGCCCGAGCCCGGGGCACCCGCGGTACTCGTATAGCACCATCGAGGGAAACTCCCGAAAACGCCGAAAATGAGGATTGGCATCGAGCCATTCCAGGCGCGGGTCCTGAATCTCGTCGTTCTCCTTGTACGCGATCACAATTCCGTCGTCCGGCAGACGGTTGAGTTCGTCGTACAAATCAGGACCGCTCTCCGATAAACGATAAACGCGCAGATTCGTGTACCAGGCGAACACCGGATAGTTGAAATTCGAGTACAGCACCGTGTCAGGCGGAACGCTGTGGCTCAAGAAATCCGAGACCTGCATCTCCTCCGAAACCTCGTGATTCACGAAAGGCGCTTCGAAGCGCTGGCGTACGGGCAGAAAGGTATAGACGAGAGCCCCAACCAGGACGGCGGTTCCAGCAACCCGAACGGCCGTCCGCCGTCCTTTCAGCAATACGCTGAGTCCGATACCGGCCAGCAAAAACAATGGCGGCGCCAGCGGCATGACGTAGCGCGGCTCTTTATGGCGCAGCGCGCTAAAGAAAACAAGCAGACCAGCCGCCCACAGCCACAGGAAGGCTTCCAGCCTGCGCGAACGTTTGTCGACTGTGCGCTCGACTGCGTTGCCGCGACTATCTGTTTCTTTCTTCTGCCATTTTTCCCAAGCCCATTGCCCGATCCACAGCGCCAGTCCCGCCAGCGTGATCCAGGAAAAAATGATGCCAAAATTCCTGATATAGAAGAGGCGCGATTCTCCCGGCCCTTCAAAGTATCCCCAGCCGTTGCGAAAGGTCCGCAAAAATCCGCCGTAGCGCCAACGCGACCAGCACAAGTACGGCCCCATGCCGGCGGCCATTCCGGCCCCGCAAGCTAACGCAGCTCTCCACCAGCGGTCTGCCAGAAAGACCAGCAGCGCAAGCACGCCAACGCTCGAGAGCGAGGCAAAGCGCATGAGCACGGCCAGCGCCAGAACAAAACCGGCGCACGCAAATCGCCAGCCGGTTTGCTGCCGCAGGGCGCGCAGCAACAGCCAGAACGCGAGCACGATTAGCGTCAGGGCGGGGCTATCGGAGAGCAGGCTGTTGCCCGTGTCGTCGCTCACGAACCCAGGCGGAAAGATGCCCACGAAGAATGGCGTAAAGGCAAGCAACATCGCCGCGATGGCCGCGGGGACCCGCCCCGCAATCCTGCGCCCGCCGAAATACAGAAACGCCGGGCCCAGCGCATTCAGCAAGGCTGCGGCAATGCTGGCCGCATACACGTGGTGCCACAGCAGAAATGCCGCGGCGAAGACGATCGAGAGCAATGGAGGCCGGCTGTCCAGTTCGGAATAATTGGCTTTGGCGCAGCAGATGACGTCGGCGTTCTGCAGGTAAACCGCCTCGTCCCAGAAGTGCACCTCCGATAGCGCCCAGAGCCGCAATACAAACGCCGCCGCGATCAGCAGCACCACAAACGTCGATTCCACAGCGACACGCCACCGCCGTAAGCCCGGTTCGTGACCCTCCGCCAAATCGAGTTGTAGCGCTGGCGTCATTTCCGCAGTCATTCGCGCAGTCATTCGAGCATTTTTACCGATAGTGTAATCCAAGGCATTTTCACGGTTGGCGATGACGCCGCCATCGGCAATCCCTCAGGGGCTGAAGCCCGCGTTTCTTGCGGTCGTTAGCGGCACGACTGAAGTCGTGCCCTTCCCGAAACCGGCAGGGGATTACGGTAACCATGAGAATGGTCTCGTAGGACTAGCGCAAAAGATCGATCTCGAAGGCCGAGCTTCCTACATCAATGTACGCGTTCGTCGAAAAACGTCAACGGCGTGCGGTTGGATTGGCGATCATTGGATTGTCGCTAATTGACAATTTCGTCAGGTGTGGCTGCGGTTGTGGCTGCGGCTTGATCCCCTTCCAACGCGGACGGCGAGAGCGCGGGCTCTTCGATCGTCGATATAGGCATAGGTTCCTCTTTGCTCATCGAGGGGAACTTGCCGTAGGTCAGGCCGCGCCACAACCACTCCATGGGGCCAAAGCGGTAGCGCCGCAACCACCGATTGCTGAACCACACCTGCGCCCCATAAAGGATGACCGTGGGCAGGAGGCCGAACGCCGGCCCGATGCGTCCATAGAGGCCGGTAGTGTAGTGATAGAAGAACAAGGTGCACAACAGGGATTGCATCAAGTAGTTGGTCAATGCCATGCGCCCAACGGCGGCAAAGGGAAGCAGGAAGCGGCGCTTATCTACGTGCATAAAGATAAGCGCCAGGCCCGATGCATAACCTGCGGCTGAGATATGGGATCCAGGCAGCCAGAGAACTCCAGCAGACCAACCCCAAAGGGAAACTTTGTCGGGAGGAATCACTGCCTTCACGGCCGCCACGTAAATATTGACGATCAGACCTATCGGGAGGCACCACGCGCACACGCGCCGGAACACCGGGCGGTATTCCTCGATTCTTTGTACGATGCCGGCCCGCCACACCCACATGCCGAGCAAAAACAGCGCCGCCGCATAGATCGCGAAGAGCTCGAAGGGCAGCTGCTGCTTCCATTCCACCCAGTTTTGTGCCATGATCTGCCGCACGGTCCCGTGCGCGTAGATATTAATAATCCCGTACATCTTCTTCAAATCCGTCGGCTTGGGTACCATCCAAGGCCGGCGGAAGCGGCTGAAGTAGATTCTTAAGAAAACTGAACTGAGTACGATGGGCAGCGCGAACAAACTTCCCGCCCACCACAGCAAGGTATTCTGCTGGCGTTTGCGGAAGAGCAACAAAATTGCGCCCGACAAGGCATACGTCAGCAGGATGTCACCCGCCCAAATCAGCAGGCCATGGATCACTCCGAAGACTGCGAGCGCCAGCAGGCGGCGGGGATAGAAGCCCATGAAGCGGGCGCCGCGCGCTTCGGCGCGGCTCATCTGCATGGCAAAGCCCAGCCCGAAGAGAAAGGAAAAAATCGAGATGAATTTTCCTTGGATCAGGGCATCGATGAAGAACTGGGCCACGACGTCGGCACGGCTGTGAAAGAGGACCCCGATGTTCCCGTAGCAATCGAGGGGCGCGAAGAAAGCGCGCATGTTCGCGGCGAGAATTCCGAAGAGCGCCATGCCGCGCAGAACATCGATAAATAAAATGCGCTCCGAAAGACTGACCGGGCCAACCCGCTGCGCTTCTAGCTGCATACGTCACCTCACCGGCACACAAGAAACTATGAGATCCCCAGAGCCGAAGATTTACTGGTAACTGGCCACTGGCAACTAGCCGCTGGTCTATGAGAACCGCACCTTCACATCCGGCCCCTTGTTCAAATGAATGCTCTCGATGAAACGGACCCTGCCGGTATTCAAAGTCAGAATCACCGAAGAAGTGCGCGTGCCTTCGCCGAAGAAGCGGACGCCTTTCAGCAGAGCGCCTTCGGTCACGCCGGTCGCGGCGAAAATTAGCTGCTTCCCCGGAGCCAGTTCTTCCGCCTCATAAACTCTTTTCTTATCTTTGATTCCCATCTTCGCTATGCGCGCTTCGAGTTCGGGCGTGTCGATCACCAGGCGTCCTTGCATGTAGCCGTTGAGGCAGCGGATGGCGGCGGCCGTAATCACGCCTTCGGGAGCGCCGCCCGATCCCATCACCGCGTGCACTCCGGTCCCGATCACCGCCGCGGCAATGCCCGCCGAGAGATCGCCGTCGCCAATCAGCTTGATGCGCGCGCCCGCCTTGCGAATATCGGCGATCAGCTTCTCGTGGCGTGGACGGTCGAGCACGATGACCACCAGGTCCTCGACGCTGCGGTCCAGCCGGCGCGCGATATTTTTCAAATTGACGTCGACGGGAGCGTCCAGTTCGACAGCATTTTTGCAGGAGGGCCCGACCACGATTTTCTCCATGTAACAGTCGGGGGCGTGCAGCAGGCCGCCTTTTTCCGAGGCGGCGAGCACGGTGATGGCTCCGGGAGCGCCGGTGGCGCAGAGGTTCGTGCCTTCCAGCGGATCGACGGCGATATCGACCTGCGGGACCTCGCGGCCGTCTGGATACGAGCCGCCCACCTGCTCGCCGATATAAAGCATGGGCGCGTCGTCGCGCTCGCCCTCGCCGATGACGATGGTGCCATGCATGGGGACTGTGTCCATCGTCTTGCGCATGGATTCAGTGGCCACCTGGTCGCTGAACGGGCGGTCGCCCTGGCCCATGGTGCGCGCCGACTCGATGGCTGCGTTCTCTACAACGCGCAAAAATTCTAGCGCCAGATCGCTTTCAATATTTTCCCCAAAATTTTTCGCATGGGGTTCGGGACGGGTTTGGGTTGCCATCGCTGCCTCCTGAATAGAAACGCGTCTTGGAATATATCGCGTTTGGAGCTGGGAGGAAAGCGCATTCCAGGGCGGGGTGACAGATGCTAATCTGTTCTCATGAACACCGCCTTCAAGCCCCCTGAACCAACCACCGTCGCAGCAGCGCCGAAGGACCGCAAAGAGCCCACCTATCTCTTCACCGAAAAACAGGTTGCTGAAAAAAGCGAACTCGCGCGCCGCTTCCTCGAAAGCCGCACCCGCCTGAATTCGAACGTCGACAAAGCCGATAATTTCTTAGTCAAGCGCTTCTACAACCTCGACCACAACATTTACCTCGAAGGCGCTCTGCCCGCCAAATACAAAGAATTGATGGGCCTGACCGCCTCCACTTGCCTGCGTTGCGACGACTGCATTCATTACCACATCATCCAGTCCTACCGCTTAGGCGTAACTCGCGCCGAGCAGGAAGAAGCCCTCAACGTCGCGCTGATCGTAGGCGGCAGCATTGTGATTCCGCACATGCGGCGGGCGTATGAGTTGCTGGGGGAACTGTATTCGGGTTGAGGTATTTTGTTCTAAGAAGCACTCAGCGCATTATCCACCGCTGACGCCAGCATCCCGTACATCTCGAGGTCGAGGAACTCTCCCCACTTGAGCACATGAGCGCGTAGACTTCCCTCGTGGCGCATGCCGATCTTAGTCAAGACTCTTGCCGACGCGTGGTTGTTACCGAAATGGCTTGCGAAAATCCGATGCAGCCCAAGCGTTCCGAATCCATAGTTAACGATGGCCCTGGCTGCTTCCGTGGCATAGCCATTCCCCCAGTAAGGCACACCAATCCAGTAGCCGAGTTCGGCGCGACGATGGTCGAGTTCGATTCGCAGTCTCACGCCGCCGCACAGCGCGCCGCTCTCACGCAGGACGATGCCCAGAGGCAAGCTGCTGCCGTTCGAGAGGTCCTCTTGCACGCGGGCGATGAAGACCCGAGCGTCGGATTCGCTGTAGGGATGAGGAATGCGTAACGTGGTCGCCGCCACTTCGCGGGTGCCGATGAGTGGCACGAGCGCTGGAATATCCGAGAGCGCGTAGGCGCGCAAGGTCAGCCGCTCAGTCTGCAATGGGGTGAACAGCATCTCCTAACTCTAATCTAAGTCTGTGTGGCGCGGAAACTCTCTATTTATTACTTTGCCCCAGCTAGAACGCGTCGATCCCGGTCACGCTCGCCCCGATAATCAGGGTGTGGATATCGTGGGTGCCTTCGTAGGTTTTTACGCTTTCGAGGTTCATAAGATGGCGCATGATGGGATAATCGTCGGCCACGCCGTTCGCTCCCAAAATATCTCGCGACTGACGCGCGCACTCCAGCGCCATCCAGACGTTATTTCTTTTCGCCATCGAGATATGCTGGTGCTGCGCTTTTCCGGCGTCCTTCAAGCGTCCGACTTGCAACACAAGTAACTGCGCCTTGGTGATCTCGTTGATCATCCAGGCGAGTTTCTCCTGTACGAGTTGATGCGAGGCAATGGGCTGATCGCGGAATTGTTTTCGCAGCAGCGAATACTGCAGCGCGCAGTCGTAACACGCCATGGCCGCGCCAATTGCGCCCCAAGCGATGCCATAACGCGCCTGGTTCAAGCACATCAGCGGAGACTTCAATCCGTTCGAGCCGGGCAGCAGGTTCGACTCGGGAATGCGCACATCCTGGAGCGACAAGCCCGACGTTACCGAGGCGCGCAGCGACCACTTGCCGTGAATGTCGTCGGCCTTGAAACCGGGGCGGTCGGTCTCGACCAGAAAGCCACGTATCGTTTCCCCTGCGCCGTCGCCTTCATTTTCGACTTTGGCCCAGATGACGGCGACGTCGGCGATGGAGCCGGATGTGATCCACATTTTTTCGCCGTTGAGGACATATTCGTTTCCAACTTTGCGGGCGCGCGTTCTCATGCCGCCGGGATCCGATCCGAAGTCCGGCTCGGTCAATCCGAAGCAGCCGAGTTTTTCGCCTTTTTGCAGTGCGGGCAGCCAAGTATTTTTCTGCTGGTCGCTGCCGAAGGTATAGATGGGATACATGACCAGCGCCGATTGCACGCTGACGAAGGAGCGTACGCCGGAATCTCCGCGCTCGAGTTCCTGCGTGACCAGGCCGTATTCGACGTTCGACATGCCGGCGCAGCCGTAGCCGTCGAGCGATGCGCCGAAAAACCCGAGATCGGCCATCGGCTTCACCAGTTCGCGCGGGAAGCGGCCAGCGCGGTTGCATTCCTCGATGATCGGGACGAGATTGTCTTCGATGAACTGGCGCGCCGTATCGCGCACTAGTCGCTCGTCGTCGTTCAGCAAAGTGTCGAATTCGATGAAGTCCACGCCGCGAAACTTGATGGCCGCCATTACGTTTTACCCCACAAAGCCGGAAGACAGCGAACGGGAAACCATTCACGGTAACAGAGCGGCAGGGAAGCCGGCAACGCGGACGTGGAGATGAAGCGGGCCAAAACCCAGAATTTTGAAGTTCAAATCCCAACAGGCTGCTAAAAAACTCAGGCTTTGTATCGGGGCACCGCTTTAGTGATGTCGTAACGTTAGGTGTACAATTTTTGGCTATTTTCGAAGTCAAGAAAAAATCCCTGATGAATTTTCTAGAGACGGATTGCCTCGATGTTAATTCACCCTGCCAGGAGAAAGAACGATGTTACACGACCTAGCCGAACTGCCCACAAATTTTAGGACCAAGTCGCGCACCCGTCTCTTAGCAAGAGTAACGGTCTTTCTGGTCGTCATGATTGCATTTTCGTTCTGCGCACAAGCCCAGAAAAAGTTCGATGCGCCGATTGAAGACAAGTTGTTATCGATCATGAACCAGGCGCGAGCGAGCGCGAATTTACCGCCACTTACGGCTGACAAGCGTCTGAATGATGCGGCTGCCATGCACGCGGCTGAGTTCGCCCAAAAGGGGCAGATTACCGATCAATTCGAGGGAGAGCCGAACCTGCTTGAACGGTTACGGCTGGCGCAGATCCCATGCGCTTCCGCGGGTGAGATCATGCTGATGGTGGCGGACTTGGACCATGTGCCCGAACAGTTGGCGCACAACGACACAGTCAAGCAGGCGCTGCTGAATCCCAAGTTCTCGATGGCAGGATTCGCGGCAATACACAGTGGATCGCAGCTTTTCATTGTGGCTAACCTGGCGCGGCCGTTCCAATCGCTCACGATGGACGAGGTTGAGGAATCGATAGCGGATGCGGTTCAGCGTTTACGAACGGACAAGGAACTCGTGCCTCTCAAGGTCATTCCGATGCGGCAACTGCGCGGACTGACCTGCGGAATGGCGAAAAAGGATTCGATGAAAGTCCAGCCTGTAAATCCCTATGGGAGCAACTACATCGGATCCCCTACCCAGAACATCCGAAACTTCGTGTTCACTACCTTTGATCCAGCGACATTGCCTGCCAATGTGAATGTTCCGACCGACCCCAAAATGAACGTTATGTCGGTTGGAGCCTGTTTCGGGACCAGCCCGACTTATCCTGCCGGTACCTATTGGGTCTACCTGATGTTTTATGGGAAGTAGAATAGGCGAGTTTGGATCCTTTCGCGAATGTTCCCGAGAGATTGCCCGAGTCCTGCCGAAATCAGAACCTCACCAAAGATCGGCGAGAATCGTTTTAATAAAGACGTTTTTCATTGACAGAATATTCCCCGGGTATAGAATGCAAGAGGATTTTGTAGAATTGCGGCAGGGTATTTCCATTCGCTGTTCCGCGGTCCGCGAGTGACCCTCCTCGATCCCCGTTATCGTTTGCTGGACAATCCCGCAGGATAATGGGGATTTATTTTAGGATCGAGAAATGAGTTTTACTTCATTATGACTTCTGCCGACAACCCGCCCGTTAACGCTCCGCGCCTGAGACGCACGCTCACGCTTTGGGACCTGGTTCTCTACGGCATTATTGTGATCCAGCCGGTTGCGCCGATGTCCGTGTTCGGTGTGCTCAGCGACCGCGGACACGGCCACGTGGTTACGACCATCCTGATCGCCATGGTGGCGATGCTGTTCACGGCCATCAGTTATGGCCGCATGGCGCGCGCCTATCCCAGCGCCGGTTCGGCCTTCACTTACGTCGGACAGGAAATCAATCCCGCTCTCGGTTACGTTACCGGCTGGAGCATGGTGATGGATTACATGCTCAATCCGATTATCTGCACCATCTGGTGCAGCCAGCAGGCCCACGTGTTCGCTCCCGGTGTGCCGTACGCGGTGTGGGCGGTATTTTTTGCGCTGGTATTCACGTTGCTGAACGTTCAGGGAGTGAAAACCTCGGCCCATGTCAACTCGGCACTCGCAGCTGGGATGGGTGTGGTGATTGCAATCTTCTTTGTGGTCGCTGCGCGTTACATTTTCGGACATCCGCACGGCGGCGCTGGATTTTATACGCGGCCCTTTTACGATCCGAGTCTATGGAACACGAGGGCCGTGCTTGGAGGAACATCGATCGCGGTGCTCACCTACATCGGGTTCGACGGCATCTCCACGCTCTCGGAAGAAGCGGAAAATCCGCGCCGCAATATTCTGCTGGCAACGGTGCTGACCTGTTTCGTGATCGGCATTCTGTCTGCCGTTGAAGTTTATGCCGCGCAGTTGATCTGGCCGGCCTCACAACCGTTTCCCGACGTCGATACCGCCTTCGTTCACGTCGCCGGCCGCGCTTGGCTGCCGATGTTTGGCATTATCGGATTTACCCTCCTGGTTGCGAACTTCGGATCGGGCATGGGTGCGCAGATCGGCGCCGCGCGCCTGCTCTACGGCATGGGGCGAAGCAACGCGCTGCCAAAATCTTTTTTTGGGGTGGTGGACGCGAAGCATCGCGTGCCGCGGAATAACGTATTGTTTGTGGGAGCAATCGCGCTGATTGGCGCATTCGTGATGAGTTACGGACTGGGCGCTGAGATGCTCAATTTTGGCGCGCTCATCGCTTTCATGGGGGTGAACGCCGCCGCTTTCATGCGCTACGTGGTGCGCGAGAAGAAATGGACACTGTCGTTTGTCGCGCCGCCGATTCTGGGCTTCGTGATCTGCTTGCTGCTTTGGCTGAGCCTTAGCACTCCCGCCAAGATCGCCGGTTCGATTTGGATGGCGGTGGGAATCGCCTACGGGGCCGTGAAGACCCGCGGTTTCCGCGGAGACCTGGTCAACTTCGATCTGCCGCCGGAGGAGTAGGGAAGTAAGCATTCCAGCGGCGATGAGTATAAGATTGGCGGCGTCTTCAAATTCAAGAAGGAGATACCGAAATCACATGCTCAAGATTGGGAGGCTGGGAACGTCGTTTTTGCTATTGGCAGTTATTATCGCTTGGTTGGTTCCGATGAATGCGCAAGCACAAAAGCCAGAAGACTCGATCGTCGCCAAAGAAAGGGCGGCCCTCGACCGCTGGAAAACCGGCGACACGTTCGGGTTCGTCGATATTGCCGCCGATGAGATCACCTACTTCGATCCGGCGATCGAGAAACGGTGCGACGGGATCCAGGCGTTCCGGGAGTATATGGCTTCCTTTCGAGGCACGTTTAGTTTTCCCGGCTACGATTTGCTCAACCCGAAAGTCCAGCTCTACGGCGACATTGGCGTTCTGACTTTCAATTTCGTGGGCCATTCCAAAGACGGCAAGGCCGACCGATGGAACAGCACGGAAGTGTACCGTCTGATCAAAGGCGAATGGAGACTGGCGAGTTCGCACTGGTCGCACACGAAGCCATAAAATATGGGGGCGGAAAGCCCGCCCCCCATCTAGCTAAAGTTCAAATTTTGAATATTTGAGTGCGTTGAAAAGTGCCGAGCTTGCGTTCGGCTGGGCGGACGAGGGCGTCCGCCCCTACGCGAGCGGGATACGGCAATGGTGAAACCGATCTACTCCACGTTCCAGCCGCTGACTTCGACAGTTGGCTTGGCCGTTCCCAGGCTGCTGGCGCGATAGGTTGCGGCGATTTCGCGCTTTTCGCCGGGCAGCAGGGAAATATAATTGTCCTGCCAGAGCACGGGCAGAATTTCCTCGCCGTTTTTGCCCTTGTCGAGTTTGAGGCGCACGAAAAACGCCACGGTATTGCCGGGGTTTTCAACGGCGACATGGGTCACGGATTCGCCGGCGGTCCGCTCGGTGCGGGTCGATACGTTGAGCTTAACTTTCGGCAACTGCGCGAGCGAAGTGTAGTCCGCATAGGACGCGGTCGGAACCGAGTACCAAGTCGCCTTCGCCCAGTCGAGGGTTTCCGGTTTAGTCGAGAGCCAATAGAAGTTCGACCCGAGCAGCTTGCCGCCGGCATCGGTAACACGAAGATCGAGAAAGTATGCCGGCGAGAGGCCTAGTCCGTCGATCTGCGGCAGCTCGAACACTTTCGCCGTGCTGTCGGCGGGTGCGTCGAGCGCGGCGTCTTTGGAAAACTTCTCGGTTCCATCCAGATTGAAAATGCGGGCCGTCAGCTTTAGGCCCTTGGCATCCACATATTGGCTGCTGACCAGCCACACGGAGTGGTCGTCGTAGCCGTAGATTGGATCGAGCGCCTGCATGGCTTTTTTCGCGCCGAAATATCCGCCGCCCGGCCGCAAATAATAATCGTAGAGATGCCAGATCATGGAGGGCCAGGCGTTATTCAGCATCCACTGGATGACGCCGGTCGAGGTGTATTTGTTGCGGCTGTAGGCCTCGAACATGGCGCGCACGCCTTCGTAGGCCATGAGCTGCGATTTGTAAGTGAAGTCTTGCGCGCTGCCGGCCTTGCCATAGCGCGCATTCTGCGCGTCGGCGAACACCTGGATCGTCTTGAAAACGCTGCCGCCGGCATGGTAACTCCAGTATTCATCGACCGGTCCATTGGCCGACCAAAGATGGTCTTTCGGGACCATGCGCTCGACGCTCTCGATGGGCGGGACGGCCGGCCCCATGCTGGTTTCGGTGTTGAATCCGTAAGTGCCGCTGCACTTGCCGGTGTTGCAGCCTTGTTCCGCCGCTGAGTGTTGTGGTTCCTCTGTCCAGTATAAGGGCGCCACGTAGTCATAGGCCCCGCCCATTTTCACGCCGCTTCCGCCGGTCACCGTGCTTGGCGCCGCCGTTGCTGAAGACGTTACCGGGTTCGGCCAAAGCAGGTCGGCTTCCGTCTTCAGATACATCTCTTCCACGTCCGGCGGCGGATGATTGTCGCTGCCATTCAGCCACACGACCAAGCTGGGATGGCTGCGCAGGCGGTAGATTTGATCGCGCAAAGAGAACTTTGCGATGTCAAAGTCCGCCTCTTTCCAGCTTCCCCAGTGTTCCCAGAAATCGCAGCAGCACCATCCGGCCATCACCAAAATGCCTTGCTGGTCGGCCATATCGAAAAATTCCTCGGTCTCAAGCTTGCCTTCGAGACGGACCGTGTTGAGTCCCATGTCGCGCACATAGCGGAACTCGTCGGCGAGGCGCTCTGGAGACTGGCGCAACATCATGTCGGGTGTCCAACCGCCGCCGCGAATCAGGATGTTCTTGCCATTGACCTTGAACAGGCGTTTCAAGCGGTCGGGCGCTATCTCGGAGACTTCAGATGTGATTTCGCGAATGCCGAACTTTGTGTGGGACACGTCGGAAACTTCGCCGTTCACCTCCAGCGAAAGATGCAGCTCGTAGAGGTCCGGCGTTCCCATCTGCGCCGGCCACCAGAGGCGGGGATTGCTCAGGTTGAGCTGCGGATAATGATCGGGCGAGAAGACCACGTCCTTCGATTCTCCGGCGCCGAGTTCGACCGGCTGCGCGAATTCGATGTTTTCGATCTTGCCTTTCAATGTGGCTTTGACCGGATGGTCGCTGGCATTTTTCACCTGTGCGGTCACCGTCAAATGGGCGGAACTGTTCGCGGGCGAATCGACTTTAGAAAGCACGGCGGGATGGCGGAGCGCGGCCGGCCCGCTGGCCGTCAAATAAACCTCGCGCCACAGGCCCATATTTTTGTCGGGAGGCGCGGGGTTCCAGTCGACGAAAGTGATGGCGAGGCTGTTCTCGGTTGGGGCCCAGACTTGCACGGCTAGCACATTCGTGCCTTGCTTGACGGTGGAAGTGACGTTGAACTCGTAGGTCCGCCAGGCGCCGGCGACTTGGTTCGAGTTGGCGATCTGCTTTCCGTTGAGAAAAATGTTGGCGCGGTAATTGATGCCGCGGAAGTTCAGCCAGACGGTCTTCCCGGCGTAGGCATTGGGCAGCGTGAATTCCTTGCGGTACCACCATGAAACCGCGTAGGGGCTGTCGGGGGGCATGGGAAGATTCGAGAAATTGGCGCCGATGGGATAGGCGAGGCCCGGGTACTGCCGCAGATTCATGGCGTAAAAAGGATCGGGCAGGCGGCCGCTCTTGAGTTGCGCTGCTACCACCGTGGTGGGCACATCGGCCGGCAGCCAGTCTTGGTTCTTCAACATGGCATGGAATGACGGGGTGGAGATGGCTTCGCCCGTGGCCGTCACTTTCGTGGAAGACTGCAACGCCCAGCCTTCGCGCAAAGGCAGCGTTGGCGCGGGGGCCGGCTGGGCGGCTGCGACCGCAAGGGAAAAGAGCGGGACCAAGAGCCGGAATATCTTCATGAAGGTTCCTCGTTGAAAAATGAAATGCGGGCCATTTTAGATCGGGGCCGCTCCCACGTTCATAACACTTTTATTAATACGATTCAATAGGGCAATATCGCGCCGTTGAACTCAGGGGCTCAAGCCCCCATTCTTCTTGGAGCGGCTGGCGGCGCGGATGAAGCCGCGCCCTTTCAAACCATTTCTATTCATGCCGCGAAGGATGAGAGAACACTAGTTTATAATCATAAATTCCAGCTTCCAGTGTGGAGCAATTGAACGGAGTCGTTTTACTATGATTAGACAGCTACAAAATGCAGGACCAACCCTGAAGATCATTCTCGGCGCGCTGCTCGTCCTCATCTGTGCCTCAATGGCAATCACCCTGATTCCCGGGGGCATTGGCTCCAGCTTTGGGATTGGCAAGCCTCCGGCGGGGGTTCTGGCCACGATTGGCGACCAAACCGTGACCGTGATCGAGGTGGAGCGCGAGGCCAGGGCGATGATCCGGCAGCAATTTCCTCGCGGCGGAGAGCAGGCCAGCAGGCTGCTGCCTTATTTTGCCAGCCAGGCCGCCGAACGGCTCATCGATGAGAAGGCCATGGTGGATGCGGCGCACCGCATGGGGCTGCGCACCAACGACGAAGAACTGCGCGAGGAGCTGCAGCACGGTCAGCTTGGAGCGACGCTCTTTCCCGACGGAAAATTCATTGGGCAGGAAGAGTACGAAAATCTCCTTCAGCAACACGATATGACGGTCCCTCAGTTTGAAGCGGAGCAGAAAGACTACATTCTTATCCGCAAGCTGCGCGCCTTGGTTTCAACCAGCGCCTTTGTGGGAGACGCCGAAGTAAGCGACGACTTCATGCAAAAGAACACCAAGGTGAAGTTCGAATACGCGGTGATCACGCAGGCCGACATTCTGAAGGGCCTGCATCCGGCCGACGAAGAGCTCAAAGCTTTCTACGAACGCAACAAGGCGGCCTACAACAACGCGATCCCCGAGAAACGGCAGATCAAATATGTGGTTGTGGAGAGCGCGAAAATCGCAGCTGCGACGGCGGTCGGCGATCAGGACTTGCAGGCCTATTACGACCAGCACCGCGACGAGTACCGCGTGCCCGAGCAGGTGAAGGTGAGCCACATTCTGATCAAAACTCCGCTGCCCGCGCCCGGCGCAAAGGAAGATGAGAAGGCCGTCGCCGATGCGCGCGCGAAAGCCGAAGGAGTGCTGAAGGAAGTCAAGGCGGGCGGAGATTTCGCCAAGCTCGCGGAAAAATACTCGGACGATCCAGGCAGCGCCAAGAGCGGAGGCGAACTGGGCTGGATCGGCCGCGGCCGCACCGTGCCTGAATTCGAGAAGGCCGCATTTTCAATGGGCAAGGGACAGACCAGCGACCTGGTCAAGAGCAGTTATGGATTCCATATCATCCGCGTCGAAGACAAGCAGGACGCGCATCTCAAGACGTTCGCCGAGGTGAAGAGCGAGATCGAACAGAAAGTGAAGCAGCAGAAAACGGTACGCGCCACCGAGACGGCAGCGAACACTTTGCTCAGCCATGCGCGTACCGATGGATTCGATGCAGCCGTCTCCGCTAAAGGTCAGCCGGCAATCACCACCGAATTTTTCGGACGAACCGATAACTTGCCGGGGCTGGCGGCGAATCCGCAGTTTATGGATGCTGTCTTCAACACAGCGGAGAAGGCCCCGCCCGATATGGTGCAGGTCCCGCAAGGCTACGTGGTTTTCCAATTGCTTGCCGTGAAACCCCCGGCCACGCCCACGTTCGAAGAGATCCATGCGCGGGTCGAGAACGAGTTCAAGAACCAGCGCGCCGGTTTTCTGCTGCAACAGAAGACGAACGAACTTTCCGATCGCGCCAAGGCTGGACACGATTTGAAAAAAGCCGCGAAGGACCTGGGCGCGACGGTGAAGACGAGCGACCTGGTTCTGCCCGATGGGCAGGTTCCAGACATCGGTTCGATGGCGAGCGCGAGCGCGATCTTTTCGTTGAAGCCCGGCGATCCCCGCCGGCGCCAATGGCGTGGTCGCGCAGCTTCTCGAGAAACAGGCGCCGACGAACCAGGAATTCACCGAGAAGAAAGAAGGGATAAGGCAGTCGCTGGTTGAGGCCAAGCAGAACGATTTGTTCGGGCTGTTCGTGACGAACCTGCGCAAGGACATGGAAAAGTCCAAACGGCTGAAGATCAACGAGGAAGAGATGAAGAACCTGACCCGCCAGAGCGGGCAGGAGGGCTCGTAGCGAAAGTCAAACATCGGCAATGGCCACCCCTACAGAGGCGGCTGATTTCGGAAACCGATCGGCAGCGCTGCGGCGATGCCCTAACACGAAGCACGGCATCGATCAATGGATGCCCCAACCCGAACGCAAGTATTCCGCGGCCTGTGTGGGAATGCCTGGAACCTAAGAACCAAAAACTGAGAACTCATAACTCATAACTGAAAGCTGAGAGCTGAATGTCATTCCCACGCGCCAGCGGAATTTTGCTTCATCCCACCTCGTTGCCTGCGCGCGGCGGGATTGGCGACTTTGGCCCGTCGGCGTATGAATTCGTGGATTTTCTGGCGTCCGCGCGGCAAGGTCTGTGGCAAGTGTTGCCGCTGGGCCCGGTCGGGTTCGGGGACTCGCCCTATTCCTCCACTTCGGCGTTTGCCGGAAATCCGCTGCTCATCAGCCTGGAGCGGCTCGCCGAGCGCGGCTGGATTGACCGCGCTAAGATCGGCACTCTGCCTGACAGGGCCGGACCCGTGGATTACTCGACGGTTTTCCACAAGAAATTGCCCCTGCTGTTTGAAGCGGCGCGCAACTTCATGCACTCCGCCCCACCGAATGCCCACGCGCGTTTCGAGGCTTTCTGCCGGCAAAACCAATGGTGGCTCGACGATTTCGTTCTCTTCGACGGTTTGCGCGCGCATCTCAAGCTGGAAGTCTGGAACCGCTGGCCGCGCGTACTGACGCATCGCGATCCGGCGGCGCTCCAGCGGGCGCATGCGGAAATGCACGGCGAACTCGACGTGCGCCGCGCCGTGCAGTTTTTTTTCTTCGAACAGTGGCAGGCGCTTCGCGCCTATTGCGCGCAGCGTTCCATTCGCGTCGTCGGCGACATGGCGATCTTCGTCAATTTCGACAGCGCCGATGTCTGGACCCATCCCGATCTGTTTCGCCTGAGCGCGGACCTCGATCCCGAAGTCGTCGCCGGCGTGCCTCCGGATTTTTTCAGCCAAGAAGGCCAGCGCTGGGGCAATCCTCTTTATCGCTGGGATGTAATGAAAGAGCAGGGATACTCTTGGTGGATCGACCGGATGCGCTGGCTCACCCACAATTTCGACTACATCCGCCTCGATCATTTTCGCGGATTTTCGCAGTTTTGGGAGATTCCGGCAGACGAGCCGACCGCGATCCATGGGCGCTGGGTTGACGGCCCGAAAGACGACTTGTTCGTGAAGCTGCACGAAGCCCTGGGCGGGCTGCCGTTTTTCGCCGAGGACCTTGGATACATCACGCCCGACGTTCACGCGCTTCGCGAGCGCCTGAAGATTCCCGGTATGGCGGTGCTGCAATTCGGATTTGGCAATGTTGGCGCGCACACCCATTTGCCGCACACTTTTACCAGCGAGAAGGTGGTTTACACCGGCACGCACGACAACGACACGATGCTCGGCTGGTGGAAATCGGCCGCGACCGAACACGAACGCCAGCAAGTGGAAGCGTACCTGGGCCGGTGTGAAGACGGCTTCAACTGGGCGATGATTCGAGCTGCCTCCGATTCCGTCGCCAGCCTTTGCATCGTGCCGCTGCAGGATGCGCTAGGTTTAGGAAGCGATGCGCGGATGAATGTGCCGAGTTGCGCGGGAGGGAACTGGCGCTGGCGTTTTGGCGCTGAGTTGTTGCGCCCGGAAGTGGCGAAAAAACTTGCCGCGCTCGCCGAAGTTTCCGACCGGCTTCCGCAGCCGTTGCCGGCGCCCGCGAGTGAAGAGTGGGCGGCGTAAGTGGTGAATTCCAGGAAGCGGGAGCAGTCCACGTCGGATTGTGGGCCAGCAGATGCGCGTAGCGTGGGACTGAGAAAGCTCATCATGCGCAAGAGTGGAGCCTATCTGGTGCTCGGGACGATCGCCCTGCTCATGGTCTCCGATTTTGTGATGCACGGGATCGTTCCGGCATTTGAAGCAAGCAGGACCGATTTTTCGGAAGTCTACATCGGCGCATGGCTGTGGCGGCACGGGGGAAACTTCTACAACTCCACTTTAGCGACCGCCACGCAGGAGCGGCTGATTGGCGTTTCTGTGCAATCGGCAACGCTCTACCCACCGACCGCATTTGTCTTGTTCTCGCCAATCTCGTTTCTATCTTGGGGATGGGCGAACTTCGTATGGCTGCTGATCGCTCTCGCCGGGGTAGTGGCTACAATCTTTTTGTTGCTGCGCCTTCGCGGTTCCGGGACCTGGGACTTGAAAGCGGCAGCCCTGATTGTATTTATGCTGAGCTTTAACCCCCTGCATCAAGCGTTTCACCTGGGGAATGTGGCGCTGGCGGCGGTCCCGCTGGTATTGTGGGCGG